>Ga0209909_100080_pt1 | contig 192637 bp, 178 predicted proteins | sample FECB22metaG_FD_188302 | JGI IMG/M metagenome (GOLD analysis project Ga0209909, IMG submission 188302) | Cyanobacterial communities from the Joint Genome Institute, California, USA - FECB-22 (SPAdes) (version 3) | ecosystem: Environmental > Aquatic > Thermal springs > Hot (42-90C) > Microbial...
GTTACGGCGGCCATAGCGAAACGGGAAACACCCGGTCCCATACCGAACCCGGAAGTTAAGCCTTTCAGCGCCGATGGTACTGCAACCGAGAGGTTGTGGGAGAGTAGGACGCCGCCGGACATACATTTGGCAGAGGCCACCAGGTAACTGGTGGCCTCTGCGCCATTTCATGGCAAGTGTGAGTACGGTTGCCCCGGGAGCGGGGACGAAGCAGTGAGAAGGGAAGTGCGGCTGTGGCCGAGGACCGTCGAGGACAGCGTCCGTCGCGAGGTGGCTCCGGTGCCGGACGAGGTGGCTCCGCCGGCGGGCGTGGCGGTGCCTCGTCGCGAGGCGCATCGTCGAGCTCGCGTGGCAGTGACTCCCGTGGTGACTCCCGGAGCGGCTCCGGCCGCTCGTCGGGTGGTGACTCCCGTGGACGGGGCCGTGACGAGCAGCCGCGCGGCAAGGGTGGGTCGTCCCGCGGCGGTTACCAGGGCAAGAGCGGCGACGGTCGTTCGTCCGGCTCGCAGCAGCGAGCGTTCCGGGGTCGGTCGGAGGAGAAGCCACGCACCGCCGACCAGGCGGCCTACGACGGCCCGGACCTCCCGGAGAACGTCACCGGCGCCGAGCTCGACCGTGGTGTCCGGGCGCAGCTGAAGGGCCTGCCCGAGAAGCTGGCAGCCCGGGTGGCCCGCCACCTGGCAGCCGCCGGGATGTTCATCGACGAGAACCCCGAGCTGGCCTACCAGCATGCCCTGGCCGCCCGCGCCCGGGCGTCGCGCATCGCGGTCGTCCGCGAGGCCGCGGGGGAGGCTGCGTATGCCGCCGGTCACTACGCCGAGGCGCTGTCGGAGCTGCGTGCCGCCAAGCGCATGAACGGCGCCACGGACTACCTGCCGATCATGGCCGACTGCCACCGTGCGCTCGGCAACCCCGAGCAGGCGATCAAGCTGGCGAAGAGCCCGTCGGTGGCCAACTTCAGCTCCGAGGCCAAGGCGGAGATGACCCTCGTCGAGGCCGGTGCGCGTCGGGACATGGGTCAGCTCGACGCGGCCCTGCGCACGCTCGAGCTCGCCCCTCTCACGTCCAAGAGCCGCTCGTCGTGGGTGGTGCGTCTGCGCTACGCCTACGCGGACACCCTGGAGGCAGCGGGCCGGGAGTCCGACGCGTTGGCGTGGTTCCACCGCACCCACGCGATCGACTCCGAGGAGCTCACGGACGCCGCGGAGCGCGCCGACCAGCTCGAGCGCCGCCAGCCCTGACCCGCCCGCTGGATCCCGGGAGCCGGCGCTAGACGCTCCGACGCGCGACACGCTGGCGTTCGGGCGCCCCATGGGCCACAATGGAGCCACTAATCACATAGGTGTCACTAGATCTCTCGAGAGCTTCGACGACAGACCGCTGGGGAAGGCGCATCTGGAGCGTCGGAACTCAAGGAGGTCCCGGTGACCACACGCATTGCTTCCCGCCCGGACGGTCCGGGGACGAGGGGCATTCTCTACGTGCACTCAGCTCCCTCCGCACTCTGCCCGCACATCGAGTGGGCCGTGGGCGGAGTCCTCGGAGTTGCCGTCTCTCTCGACTGGACGCCGCAGCCTGCCCAGCCGGGGTCGTACCGTGCCGAGCTCTCGTGGACCGGCACAGCCGGCACCGCCGCCGCGGTGGCCTCCGCCCTGCGCGGCTGGAACCACCTCCGCTTCGAGATCACCGAGGAGCCCACCAGCTCCACGGAGGGCACGCGGTTCTCCTGCACCCCCGACCTCGGGATCTTCCACGCGATCACCGGACCGCACGGTGACATCCTCATCCCGGAGGACCGCCTCAAGGCTGCCGTCGTGAAGGCCGCGCTCGGCGACACCACGTTGCTGCTCGAGATCGACAACCTCGTCGGCAAGCCGTGGGATGACGAGCTGGAGACTTTCCGCCACGCCGGCGAGGGCGCGCCGGTCCGTTGGCTCCACCAGGTGGTCTGACGGGGGAGGGGTCTTGTCAGCGGTTGCGCTTGCGCAACCGGAAGGTCTCGGTGACCGGGACCGACGTCTCGCGCGACGTGCCCTCGTAGGCCACGAGCGCCCCGGTCAGGGTGAACCTCCCCGGCTTGGTGGCCCACCTGCAGAGCCGGAAGGGGAGCACGCCGGACTCCGGGTCGTTGGGCCCGATGAGCGACTGCGCGTTGACGCCCTTGCCGGTGCGGTCCTGCATGGTGATGTCGAAGGTCCAGTCCTCCGAGTCCGAGGTGACCGAGTAGGCGTAGTGGTAGTCCTTGCAGCCCCGCTTCAGACGCCCGTCGGCGGCATCGAGCGTGCCGGAGACCTGGATCTGCTGTGCCTCCGGTGCGGGGCCGCTCGGGGGCTCCGTGGGCAGGGGCAGGGGGAGCAGGCTGGCCGCGGTGATGGCCGCGGTGGCGAGCAGCGTCGACGACATGACACCTCCGAGGGGTTCGAAGGTCCAACGACTCCGTGTGACGTGGGTTACGCCGCGCTGCTGCGCGCGCGTCAGAGCGGGATGTTGCCGTGCCGTCCGCGGCGTACGCCCACCGTGTCGATCTCGTGCCGCATGGCCTCCGCGATCGCCGAGCGGGTGCGGGTGGGCTCGACGACCTCGTCGACGACGCCGATCTCGACGGCCTTGTCGACACCGCCGGCGATCCGCTCGTGCTCGGCCGCGAGCTCGGCCTCGACCTGTGGGCGGATCTCGGGGGAGACCTCCGCGAGCTTGCGGCGGTGGAGGACGCGGATCGCGGCCACGGCGCCCATGACGGCGACCTCGGCGCCCGGCCAGGCGAAGACCCGGGTCGCGCCGAGCGAGCGGGCGTTCATGGCGATGTAGGCACCGCCGTAGGTCTTGCGGGTCACCAGCGTGACCCGGGGCACCACGCACTCGCCGAAGGCGTGCAGCAGCTTGGCCCCGCGGCGTACGACGCCGTCCCACTCCTGGCCGACGCCAGGCAGATAGCCGGGCACGTCCACGAGCACGACGAGCGGCACGCCGAAGGCGTCGCACATGCGCACGAACCGGGACGCCTTCTCCGCCGAGAGGGAGTCGAGGCAGCCCCCGAGACGCAGCGGGTTGTTGGCCACGACGCCGACGGTGCGGCCGCCGAAGCGGCCCAGCGCGGTGACGATGTTGGGGGCCCACCGAGCGTGCAGCTCCTGCATGGTGCCCTCGTCGAGCAGGCCGTCGACGAGCGGGTGCACGTCGTAGGCACGCTTCTTCGACTCCGGGAGCAGCGCCCCGAGGTCGCGGTCCTCGACGGAGTCGGCGACCAGGCTGCCCTGCGCGCCGAGGAGCGAGGCGACGGTGCGCGCCCGGTCGAGGGCCTCTCGCTCGGACTCGGTGAGGATGTGGACCACGCCGGAGCGGCGGCCGTGCGGCTCGGGGCCGCCCAGTCGCAGCATGTCGACGTCCTCGCCGGTGACCGAGCGGACCACGTCGGGGCCGGTCACGAAGATACGACCCTCGGGACCGAGGATGACGACGTCGGTGAGGGCGGGGCCGTAGGCCGCGCCACCGGCGGCGGGGCCGAGGACGACCGAGATCTGTGGGATCACGCCGGAGGCCTGCGTCATCACGTGGAAGATGCGACCCACGGCGTGGAGGGAGAGCACTCCCTCGGCCAGGCGGGCCCCGCCGGAGTGCCAGAGGCCGATGATCGGGACGCCGTCGGTGATCGCGCGGTGGTAGGCGTCGACGACGACGCGGCAGCCCACGTCGCCCATCGCGCCGCCCATGACCGTGGCGTCCGAGCAGAAGGCGACGACCGACGTGCCGTCGACGCGACCGACCGCGGCGAGCATGCCCGAGTCGTCGTCCGCGGTGATCAGCTCGAGGGTGCCCTCGTCGAGCAGGGCGGTGAGCCGGTGGACCGGGTTGCGGGGGTCCTCCTCGCGCGGCAGCTTGGCCGGCTTGGCGGCGGTGGCGGTCACTTGACGCTCCCGAAGGCCACAGCGACGTTGGCGCCGCCGAAGCCGAAGGAGTTGTTGAGCGCCACGATGTCGCCCTCGGGAAGCTCGCGCTTCGAGGTCGGGATGTCGAGGTCGACCTCGGGGTCCTTGTCGTCGAGGTTGATCGTCGGCGGGCTGACCCGGTCGTGCAGCGCCATCACGGTCGCGACCGCCTCGAGCGCTCCCGCCCCGCCGAGCAGGTGGCCGGTCATCGACTTGGTGCTGGTGACCACGCAGCGGTCGACGTGCTCGCCGAGCACGGCGTGCAGCATCAGGCCCTCGGCGATGTCGCCCTTGGGGGTCGAGGTGGCGTGGGCGTTGACGTGGACCACGGTCGCGGGGTCGACGTCGCCCTCGCGCAGGGCCATCTGGATCGCGCGGGTGCCGCCGCGACCCTCGGGGTCGGGCTGGGCGATGTCGTGGGCGTCGTTGCTGATGCCGGCGCCGAGCACCTCGGCGTAGCTCGTCGCGCCGCGGGCGCGGGCGTGCTCCTCGGACTCGAGGATGAGCACGGCGCCGCCCTCCCCGAGGACGAAGCCGTCGCGCGCGGTGTCCCAGGGGCGCGACACCGTGGTCGGGTCGCCGCCGTCCTCGCTGCCGGTCTTGGACAGCGCCATCATGTTGGCGAACGCCGCCATCGGCAGCGGGTGGATCGCGGCCTCGGTGCCTCCGGCGATCACCACGTCGGCGCGGCCGAGGCGGATCATGTCGATGGCCATCGCGATGGCCTCGTTGCCGGACGCGCACGCCGAGGTGGGCGCGTGGACCGCCGCGCGGGCGCCGTACTTGAGGCTGACGTTGGCCGCCGGGGCGTTGGGCATGAGCATCGGCACCGCGAGGGGGGACACGCGGCGCGCGCCCTTCTCGAGGAGGGTGTCGTAGTTGGCGAGCAGGGTGGTCACACCGCCGATGCCGGAGGCCAGCGCGACGGCGAGGCGCTCGGGCTCGAGGCCGGAGCCCTCGAGGCCGGCGTCGGCCCAGGCCTGGTCGGCGGCGATCATGGCGAACTGGCTCGACCGGTCGAGGCGGCGGGCCTTGACCCGCTCGAGGACCTCGGTGGGCTCGACGGCCACCCGGCCGCCGATCTTGACCGGGAGCGAGTCGACCCACTCGTCGTCGAGGCGCCTGATGCCGGAGGTGCCGGCCAGCATCGCCTGCCACGTGGTGGGGACGTCGCCACCGACGGGGGAGGTGGTGCCGAGGCCGGTGACGACAACGCGGGTCGAGGGCATCAGATGGTTTCCGTTCCTTGCGGGGTGTGGTGGAGAGGTGCTGGTCGCGGGCGGCCGGCTGGACCGGGCCGCCCGCGAGTCAGGAGAGGGCTCAGCCCTGCGAGCGCTCGATGAACGCCACGGCGTCACCGACGGTCTTGAGGTTCTTGACCTCGTCGTCCGGGATGGTCACGCCGAACTTCTCCTCGGCGGCCACGACGACCTCGACCATGGAGAGCGAGTCGACGTCGAGGTCGTCCACGAAGGACTTGTCCAGCTGGACGTCGTCGGCGTCGACGCCGGCCACCTCGTTGACGATGTCGGCGAGGTCGGCACGGATTTCTTCGGTGGTGGCCATGGGGCCTTCCCTTCTTCTTGTGGTGGAGCTGGTCGGTTCGGGGTGGTGCGGATCAGGGGACGGTGACGACCTGCGCGGCGTAGGCCAGGCCGGCGCCGAAGGCGATCAGCAGGGCGGTGTCGCCGCTGCGGGCGTCACCCTCGAGCATCATCCGGTCGAGCGCGAGCGGGATCGACGCGGCCGAGGTGTTGCCCTGGTCGGCGATGTCGCGGGCGATCCTGACGCCCGCGGGCAGCTTCATCGAGCGCGCCATCGCGTCGATGATGCGCATGTTGGCCTGGTGGGGCACGAAGACGTCGAGGTCCTCGGGGCTGACGCCGGCCGCGTCGAGCGCCTGCTGCGCGACCTTGGCCATGGTGAAGGAGGCCCAGCGGAAGACCGGGTTGCCCTGCATGGTGAGGTGCGGCATCACGCCGGAGCCGGGGTGCGCGTCGCTGCCGACGACGTCGCGCCAGTCCTCGCGCTGGCGGATGAGGTCGTACTGGTCACCGTCGGAGCCCCAGACCACCGGGCCGATGCCGGGGGACTCGCTGGGACCGATCACGGCCGCGCCGGCACCGTCGGCGAAGATGAAGGCGGTGCCGCGGTCCTTCATGTCGGTGATGTCGGAGAGACGCTCGACCCCGATGACCAGGACGTGGCGGGCGCTGCCGCCGCGGACCATGTCGGCACCCAGGGCGACTGCGTGGCAGAAGCCGGCGCAGGCCGCGGAGATGTCGAAGGCCGCCGCGTGGTCGGTGCCGAGCTCGGTCGCGATCGCCGGGGCGATGGCGGGCGTCTGGAGGAGGTGGCTGACCGTGGCCACCACGACGCAGTCGACCTGCTCGGGGCTGATGCCTGCGCGCTCGATGGCCTGGCGGGAGGCGGCCACGCTCATCATCTGCACGGTCTCCTCCGGCGTCGCGAACCGGCGCGTCTTGATGCCGGAGCGCTGCTGGATCCACTCGTCGCTGGAGTCGATGGCGTCGACGACCTCGGAGTTGGGGACGAGCCGGGACGGGCGGTAGACGCCCAGGCCGAGGATGCGCGCGTGGGCCGCGCCGACGGAGGCGTTGAGGGCGGCCATCAGATCGACGCCTCGGGGTGCAGGCGCAGGAGGGGCTGACCGGGGGAGACCAGGTCGCCGTCCTCGACGAGCCACTCGACGATCGACCCGCCGTGGGGCGCGGTGATCTCGGTGCGGTCGCGCAGGCTGGCGACCTCGCCGATCGGTGCACCGGGCTGGAGCAGGTCGAGGGCGGCCGCCTCGGCGGAGATGTGGAAGGTGCCCTTCGCCGGGGAGACGACCATCCGCCACGTGGGCGTCGTCTCGATCATCGACGCCTCGCCGTGCTTGTCGCAGAACTCGCGGGCCGCGTCGAGCTGGTCGGGGGTCTTGAGGGCGAAGGTCTCCACGCCCTTGAGCGCGCGCTTGGCGATGCCGGTCAGCGTGCCCGCCGGCGGCATCTCCAGGATGCCGGTGACGCCGAGGTCGCTCATGGTCTCCATGCAGAGGTCCCAGCGGACCGGGTTGGCGATCTGGCCGACGATGCGGCGCAGCACCTCGCGGCCGTCGTGGACGACCTGGCCGTCGCGGTTGGAGATCACCGGGGTGCGGGGGTCGTGGGTCGAGACCGCGCGGGCCAGCGAGGAGAGCCGGTCGACCGCGGGAGCCATGTGCGAGGTGTGGAACGCGCCCGCGACGCTCAGCGGCATCAGCCGCGCCTTGGCCGGCGGCTCGTCGGCGAAGGCGGCGAGCTGCTCCATCGTGCCGGCGGCGACGACCTGGCCGGGACCGTTGTCGTTGGCGGGCGTCAGGCCGTGGCGCTCGAGGGAGGCGAGGACCTCCTCGCGGTCGCCGCCGAGCACCGCGGTCATGCCGGTGGCGGTGGTGGCTGCCGCCTCGGCCATCGCGTTGCCGCGCTCGCGCACCAGGACCATGGCCTGCTCGGCGCTGATGGCGCGGGCGCCGGCCGCCGCGGTGAGCTCACCCACGCTGTGCCCGGCCACGGCGCCGATGCGCGAGAACGCGTCGGCGGGGTGCGGGAAGAGCTCGAGGGCCGCGATCAGCCCGGTGGCCACGAGCAGCGGCTGGGCGATCTTGGTGTCGCGGATGGTGTCCGCGTCGGCCTCCGTGCCGTAGTGGGCCAGGTCGATGTCGGCGACGGTGGCGAGCCAGTCGAAGCGGGCGGCGAAGGTGCGATCCTCCAGCCAGGGCTTGAGGAAACCGGGGGTCTGGGCCCCTTGACCGGGAGCGACGATGACGAGCACGAGTCCAACTGTGCCGGGTTCCGGCGCACGAGGACGGGTCCGACGCCGACGAAACTGACCCCCAGATCTTTGTAGGGTTCCTACAGTTCTGTTCGTCCTGACTGGCGCCCTAGGATGAGCGCCAGCTGCAGGGTGAAGGCCTCGCGGGGGCGCGTCGGCGACCACCCCGTGACCTCGGCGATCTGGCGCAGCCGGTAACGCACGGTGTTGGGGTGCACGAAGAGCGCGCGTGCCGTGCCCTCGATCGACGATCCGTGCTCGAACCACGCGCCGAGGGTCTCGAGCAGGGTGCCGCGGGCGGCCACCAGCGGGAGGTAGACCTCGTCCACCAGGTGCCGGCGGGCGTGGCCGTCGCCGGCCAGTGCCCGCTCGGGGAGCAGGTCGCGACTGGCCACCGGACGGGGTGCGTCGGGCCACCCGCTCGCAGCCCGGTGCGCCGAGAGTGCCGCCCTCGCGGAGGCGCTCGCGTGGGCCAGGTCGGCGGTCACCGGACCGACGACCACCGGCCCCTCGCCGAAGTGGTCGAGGAGCCTCGTCGCCGCCTTGAGCGGGTCGGTGACGCCGCCGAGCACGACGACCAGCCGGTCGCCCTGGTTGGCGCAGAGGGCATCCATGTCGCCGGCGCGCGCCGAGCGGCGTACGGACTCGAAGACGTCGAGCTCGGCCCGGTGCGGGGGCACGGCGCCCAGCACCACGGCGACGTCCCCGTGTGCGCCCCAGCCGAGCGCGCTCGCCCGGGACAGCACGGTCTCGTCGGCCTCCGCGCGGACCACGGCGTCGACGACGAGCGCCTCGAGGCGCGCGTCCCACGCGCCGCGCGACTCCGCGGCGCGGGCGTAGACGGCGGCGGTCGCGAAGGCGACCTCACGGGCGTAGCGCAGCACCGCGTCGTGGACCTCGCCGACGTCCTCGGGGTCGAGCAGGGCGTCGATGTTGGTCTCCACGACCCGGATGCTCAGCCGCACCAGCTCCACGGTCTGCTGCAACGAGATGACGCCCGTCAGCTCGCGCGGCGCGGCGCCGAAGACCACCACGTCGAGGGGGTCGTGGACCTTGGCCTCCACCTCCACGTCGTACCACTCGACGAAGCCGCGGATGCCGGCCTGCACGATCAGCCCGACCCAGGAGCGGTCCTCCGCACTGAGGTCGTCGAACCACGGCAGGTCCGTCGACATCCGGCCCGTCGCGGCCGTGCTGAGGGCCCCCGAGGAGTTGCGCAGGGCCTGGGCCGCGCGGCGTCGTGAGGCGGGCATGGCACGACTCTAGTCCGACGACGGCGCATGACGGCCGTAGTGGGATTCCCACGAACGTGTCGTGAACTCCTGGTGACGCCCGGAGGTCACGAGTTGGCATCGGCGGGAGGTGCTCCGACTGCGGGCCAACCTTGCTCTGGTTGAATCCGCCACCTGCCTTGAGAGTTGGAGGGTCGAGTGCCCCGTCGCAGCAGCCAGCACGTCCCGCACGTCCAGCACGTCACCGTGCACGGGCACCGGCGCGCCTACGTCCGGATGGGGTCAGGTCCCGCGGTCCTGCTGCTGCACGGACTGGGGTGCGACCACACGACGTGGGGCCCGGTCATGGAGTCCCTGGCCCGCACGCACACGGTGATCGCGCCGGACCTGCTCGGCCACGGCGAGTCGGACAAGCCGCGGGCGGACTACAGCGTGGGCGGCTACGCCAACGGCATGCGCGACCTGCTCACCATGCTGGGCATCGACAACGTGACCGTGGTCGGGCACAGCTTCGGCGGGGGAGTGGCGATGCAGTTCGCCTACCAGTACCCCGAGCGGACCGAGCGCCTCGTCCTCGTCGGGTCGGGCGGGCTCGGCCCCGAGGTGAGTCCCGCGATCCGGGCGATCACCACGCCAGGCTTCCACCAGGTGATGGCCGTGCTGGCCGCCCCGGGGCTGCGCCACCTCACGACGACGACGCTGCGGATGCTCGCGCGGACCCGCGTCAGCCAGCTGCGCGACCTCGGCGAGGTCGCCGACATCTACGACTCCTTCAAGGACCCGCACACCCGCGCCGCGATCCGCCACGTGGTCCGGGCGGTGGTCGACTGGAAGGGACAGATCGTCACCATGTCCGACCGCGCCTACCTCACCGAGGCGATGCCGATGTGCGTGGTGTGGGGCGCCGACGACCTGGTGATCCCGGTCGCCCACGCCAGCAACGCGAGCGCCCTCGCGCCCACGGCCCGGATCGAGATCATCCCCAACGCCGGCCACTTCCCGCACAAGGACCACCCCGAGCGGTTCGTGAAGATCGTGCGCGACTTCATGCGCTCCACCGAGCCGAGCCGCTACGACCGTGACCGCTGGCGCGAGCTGCTCCACGAGGGCGCGGCGCGGACGCCGATCCAGGCGGAGGCTGGCGACTCCCCGCTCGCCCCGGTGCACGCCGTACGACGCGCCGCCGGGGCCTGAGCGGCCATTTATCCACTCGAGCGGACACATGTCCGCTCAGGCACGGAGCGAGCCATGTCATGGTCGGTCATGCCCACCTGGCCCACTGGGACACGGAAATGGCCGCTCGACGCACGGTATGCCGTGTGCTGAGCGGCCATATGTCCGCTTGAGTCGACCGATGGGCGGGGTCGGGTCGGGGGGGGAGGCCCCGGCGCCGTCAGGCGTCGCCGCCCTCCTGCTTGATGTCCTTCGTAGCGGTCGGGTCGTCGATGCGGTAGCGCTGCGCTGCCTCGACGACCTTCTCCACGGGCAGCTCGCCGGCGTCGGCCAGCGCCTGGAGGGCCTGGACGACGACGCTCTGGGCGTCGATGTGGAAGAAGCGGCGAGCGGCCGGTCGCGTGTCGGCGAACCCGAAGCCGTCGGCCCCGAGCACGCGGTAGTCGGCCGGCACCCAGCGCGCGATCTGCAGCGGGACGGCCCGCATGTAGTCGGACACCGCGACGACCGGGCCCTGCACGTCGGCGAGCTTGTCGCTGACGTAGGCGGTGCGCTTCTCCTCGCCGGGGTTGAGCAGGTTCCACTGCTCGGCCGCGGCGCCGTCGCGGGCCAGCTCGTTCCAGGAGGTGACCGACCACAGGTCGGCCTGCACGCCCCACTCCTCGGCGAGCAGGCGAGCCGCCTCCTGCACCCAGGGGAAGCCGACGCCGGAGGCCATCAGCTGGACCCGGGGACCCTCGCCCTCGGCGACCGCGACGCGGTGGATGCCCTTGAGGATGCCGTCGACGTCGACGTCGGGCGGCTCCGTGGGCTGCGAGACCGGCTCGTTGTAGACGGTCAGGTAGAAGATGACGTTCTCGCCGTCCCCGTCGGGGCCGCCGGTGCCGTACATCCGCTCGAGGCCGTTCTGCATGATGTGGCTGATCTCGTAGGCGAACGCCGGGTCGTAGTGCACGACCGCCGGGTTGGTCGCGGCGATCAGCGGCGAGTGCCCGTCGGCGTGCTGCAGGCCCTCACCGGTCAGCGTGGTGCGACCGGCGGTGGCGCCGATGAGGAAGCCGCGGGCGAGCTGGTCGGCCATCGCCCAGATGGAGTCGCCCGTGCGCTGGAAGCCGAACATCGAGTAGAAGATGTAGAACGGGATCATGTGCTCGCCGTGCGTGGTGTACGACGACCCGGCGGCGGTGGCCGAGGCCATCGCGCCCGCCTCGGAGATGCCCTCGTGGAGCATCTGGCCCTGCGCGGACTCCTTGTAGGACAGCAGCAGCTTGCGGTCGACCGACTCGTACTGCTGGCCGCCGGGGTTGTAGACCTTGGCGCTCGGGAACATCGAGTCCATGCCGAAGGTGCGGTACTCGTCGGGCGCGATCGGCACGATGCGCTCGCCGATCTCGGGGTCCTTCATCCAGTCGCGGAGCAGCCGGACGACGGCCATCGTGCTGGCGATCTTGTTCTTGCCGGAGCCCTGCTTGAGCTCGGCGTACAGCTCGTCGCCGGGCAGCTTGAGGGCCGCGGCCCGGTTGACCCGGCGCGGGATCGAGCCACCGAGGGCGTTGCGCCGCTCGAGCATGTACTCGATCTCGGGGGCATCGGCGCCCGGGTGGAAGAACGGCGCGCCACCGGTCTTCTCGTAGGACTCCTCGAGGTCGCGGTCGCTGATCGGCAGGTAGAGCCGGTCGCGGAACTTCTTGAGGTCCGGGAGGGTCAGCTTCTTCATCTGGTGGGTGGCGTTCTTGCCCTCCAGGGCGTCGATGGTCCAGCCCTTGATGGTGTGGGCGAGGATCACCGTCGGCTGACCGGTGTGCTTGGTCGCGGCGTCGAACGCGGCGTACACCTTGCGGTAGTCGTGACCGCCGCGGGGGAGCTTCTCGATCTGGGTGTCGCTCATGTGCTCGACCATCTTGCGCAGGCGCGGGTCACTCCCGAAGAAGTGCTCGCGGACGTAGGCGCCGTCCTCGGTCGAGTAGGTCTGGAACTGGCCGTCGGGCGTGGTGTTCATCCGGTTGACCAGCACGCCGTCGACGTCCTTGGCGAGCAGGGCGTCCCACTCGCGGCCCCACACGACCTTGATGACGTTCCAGCCGGCACCGCGGAAGTTGGCCTCGAGCTCCTGCATGATCTTGCCGTTGCCCGTGACCGGGCCGTCGAGCTGCTGCAGGTTGCAGTTGATGACCCACGTGAGGTTGTCGAGCTCCTCGCGCGCGGCGACGCGGATGGCGCCGAGCGACTCGGGCTCGGCCATCTCGCCGTCACCCATGAAGGCCCACACGCGCTGCTGCTGGGTGTCCTTGATGCCGCGGTTGTCCAGGTAGCGGTTGAACCGGGCCTGGTAGATCGAGCCGATGGCCGTGAGGCCCATCGACACCGTCGGGAACTCCCAGAAGTCGGGCATCAGGCGCGGGTGCGGGTACGACGGGAGGCCGGCGCCCTTGCCGTGCTGGACCTCCTGGCGGAAGCGGTACAGCTGCTCCTCGCTGAGGCGGCCCTCGAGGAACGCGCGGGCGTAGACGCCCGGGGAGCCGTGGCCCTGGATGTAGATCTGGTCGCCGCCCCCCTCGTGGTCCTTGCCGCGGAAGAAGTGGTTGAAGCCGACCTCGTAGAGGCTGGCCGAGGACTGGTAGGTGGCGATGTGGCCGCCGACCTCGAGGCCCTTGCGGTTGGCGGAGGAGACCATGACCGCGGCGTTCCAGCGGATGAACGCGCGGATGCGGCGCTCGACCTCCTCGTCGCCGGGGAACCACGGCTCGCGCTCCGGCGGGATGGTGTTGATGTAGTCGGTCGAGCGCAGGGCGGGCACGCCCACCTGCTTCTCCCGCGCGCGCTCCAGCAGGCGCAGCATCACGTAGCGCGCCCGGTCACGGCCCCGGTCGTCGAGCATCGCGTCGAAGGACGCGAGCCACTCCTGGGTCTCGTCCGGGTCGATGTCGGGCAGCTGGGTGGGGAGTCCTTCGTGGATCACCGGCACGATCGCCGGGTTCTTGCTGGCCGTGTCGGTGGACTTATCAGCGTCACTCACAGGCTCATCGTGTCACGCGAGCCGCCGCCACGAAATCTACCCACGGGTAGTCCCGCCCGCCGTCCCGGAACGGCGTGCTGGGAGGGGGTGGTGAGGGGGCTCGGGTGGCTCGGCGGGCGGGACGGGGTTGCACCGTGTGCTCTGTTCGGGTGGACTAGGGGCACCTGAAAACGGGGATCGACGAACATTGGAGGCACTGCGTGAGCTCGACGGTGGGCGATTCTGCCCAGGCGACCGGGACGGGAGACCGGCTGGGGCTGAAGCCCGGCATGGTCGTCCAGGAACTCGGCTGGGACAACGACACCGATGACGAGCTTCGCGTCGCGGTCGAGGACTGCATCGATGCCGACATGGTGGACGGCGACTACGGCAACGTGGTCGACGCGGTCGTGCTCTGGTGGCGCGACGACGACGGTGACCTCGTCGACGGACTGGTGGACGCGCTGACCGACCTGGTCGGCGGCGGCTCCATCTGGCTGCTGACGCCCAAGGTGGGCCGCCCCGGCACGGTGGACGCAGCAGACATCGCGGAGGCGGCGCCCATCGCAGGGCTGTCGCAGACGACCACGGCGGCGGTCAGCAAGGACTGGCAGGCCACCCGGTTGGTCGCCCCGAAGACCCCCGCGTGACCGCCCGGGACGTCGCCGGCACGCTCACCGGCCTCCCCACGACGGTGCGCGTCCTGGGCCGCGCGGGCGTGATCCGCCCCTACGGCCCGCGGACGCTGTTCGACCTCGGCCGCGTGCTGCTGCGCTGGGGCACCGGACCGGCTGGCGGCTTCGCCACGCTCGCCGCCCGCTCGCCCCACCAGGTCGGTGTGGTCGACGAGCTCGGCGAGCTGACCTGGGGCGAGCTGCACCGCCGCTCCAACTCCCTGGCCCGGGCGCTCGCGGAGCGCGGCGTGCAGGAAGGCGACTCCGTCGCGGTGATGTGCCGCAACCACCGCGGGTTCATCGACGCCTCGATCGCGGTGGCCAAGCTCGGCGCCGACATCCTCTACCTCAACACCGCCTTCGCCGGACCGCAGCTGGTCGACGTGCTCGACCGGGAGGCGCCGAGCATGGTGATCCACGACGAGGAGTTCACCGGCCTGCTCTCCGGCGCCCGCGTCGAGCGACGGGTGCTGGCGTGGACCGACGAGGACTCGGTCGACGCCGAGACGCTCGAGCAGCTGGTGTCGGCGTACGACGAGAGCGACCTGCAGCCGCCTGCGCGCCACGCCCGCATCGTGATCCTGACCTCCGGCACCACCGGCACGCCCAAGGGCGCGCCGCGCAACGAGGCCGGCATCGATGCCGCCGTCTCGCTGCTCTCGCGCATGCCCCTGCGAGCAGGCTGGCGCACCCACATCGCAGCGCCGCTCTTCCACACCTGGGGCTTCGCCCACCTCGCGCTCGCGATGCTGCTCGGCTCCACGGTCGTGCTGCGACGCACCTTCGACCCCCTCGCCGCCCTGAAGACCACGCAGGACGAGCGGTGCCAGTCGCTGGTCGTGATCCCGGTGATGCTCCAGCGGATGCTGGCGCTCGACCCCGACGAGGTCGCGGACATCGACCTGTCCCGGGTGAAGGTGGTCGCGTCGTCCGGATCGGCCCTCCCGGCAACGCTCGCCGAGGCGTGGATGGACCGCTTCGGCGACAACCTCTACAACATCTACGGCTCCACCGAGGTCGCCTACGCCTCGATCGCGACGCCGGAGGACCTGCGCGCGGACCCGACGTCGGCGGGCAAGCCGCCCTACGGCACGGTCGTGAAGATCCTCGACGAGCACGGCCACGAGCTGCCGCAGGGGGAGACCGGCCGGATCTTCGTCGGCAACGGCCTGCTCTTCGAGGGCTACACCCACGGCGGGTCCAAGGAGGTCGTCGACGGCCTGATGTCCTCGGGGGACGTCGGCTTCTTCGACGCCGACGGCCGGCTGCACGTGGCCGGGCGCGACGACGACATGATCGTCTCCGGGGGAGAGAACGTCTTCCCGCAGGAGGTCGAGGACTGCCTGGTCGCGCACGACCGGGTCCAGGAGGTCGCAGCGATCGGCGTGGCCGACGACGACTACGGCCAGCGGCTGCGGGCCTTCGTGGTGCGCGCCGGTGAGGTGACCGCCGACGAGCTGCGGGACCACGTCAAGGCCAACCTGGCCCGCTTCAAGGTGCCGCGCGAGATCGTCTTCCTCGACGAGCTGCCCCGCAACGCCACCGGCAAGGTGCTCAAGCGCGAGCTGGCCGAGCACGGCGGCGAGGACGGGTCGTGAACGGCCAGGGGCTCTGCATCGGCGACGAGGCGCCCGACTTCAGCCTGCGCGACCAGTTCGGCCAGGAGGTCCGGCTCAGCGACTTCCGCGGCCGCAAGGCCGTCGCGCTGATGTTCTTCCCGTTCGCCTTCACCGGGATCTGCACCGGCGAGCTGTCCGGGGTGCGCGACCGGCTCGACGAGTTCCTCACCTTCGACACCGAGGTTCTGGCCCTCTCGTGCGACTCCGTCTACGCGCTGCGCAGCTTCGCGGAGGCGGAGGGGCTCAACTTCCCGCTGCTCTCCGACTACTGGCCGCACGGCGCCGTGGCCTCCGCCTACGAGGTCTTCGACCAGGTCAAGGGCGCCCCGCGGCGCTCGTCGTACGTCGTGGACCGCGACGGCCGGCTGACGTGGTCGGTGCACAACGCCAACCCCGACGGACGCGACCTCGACGAGCACCTGCGCGAGCTGCACGCGGCTGTCTCCTGAGGCCCTCGTCGCGCTCCGGTCTAGACCGATCGGGGCCTTTTTCCAGATTCCCCTGACGCCCTTGGGCACTGGTGTAATCTTCTTCTTGTTGAGCCGCTGGTGACCCGAGACGCCAGCGGCTCAACTCATTTCATTTCCGGCCCGCCCACGTGCCTGCACGGGATTCTGGGCCGCGGACGGGGTCCCGTAGTGTGTGCCACTGCGCGTCGGTAGCTCAGCGGTAGAGCACTCGGTTTACACCCGAGCGGTCGGCGGTTCGAAACCGTCCCGACGCACCATGCGTACGCCGTCTCGCAGGCCGTTCGGCGCTGCCGGGGCACCGTCCGTCGCAGTTCGTGAGCAGGCACTCGTCCTCCTCGGTGACGCATGCCACAGTGGGCGCCATGATCGTCCCCTTCAGTGTCACGGACTTCATCGAGCGTGCCGCCCTGGTCTACGGCGAGCGGGTGGGTGTGGTCGACGAGCCCGACCAGCCGGCCGAGTCCCTGGGCCGGCTCACCTATGCCGAGGTGCACGAGCTGTCGCGCCGGCAGGCGGCCAGGCTCGACGAGCTGGGCATCGAGGTCGGGGAGCGGGTGGCAGTGGTCAGCCACAACTCCGCGCGGTTGCTCACGTCGTTCTTCGGAGTGTGCGGCTCGGGGCGGGTGCTGGTGCCGATCAACTTCCGGCTGCGCCCCGACGAGATCGCCTACATCGTGTCGCACTCGGGTGCGCGGGTGCTCTACGTCGACCCGGAGCTCGTGGAGTCGCTCAAGGAGATCGACGTCGAGCACACCTTCGTGCTCGGTGACGACGAGTCGATGTTCGCCGCGCCCGGCACCGAGCCGCGGGCGTGGGAGCCGGACGAGAACGCGACGGCGACGATCAACTACACCTCGGGCACCACGGCGCGTCCCAAGGGCGTGCAGATCACCCACCGCAACATCTGGACCAACGCGCTGACCTTCGGCCTGCACGCCGGGGTGAGCGACCGTGACGTCTACCTGCACACGCTGCCGATGTTCCACGCCAACGGATGGGGGATGCCGTTCGTGATGGCGGGCATGGGGGTGCCGCAGGTGGTGCTGCGCAAGGTCGACGGTGCGGAGATCCTGCGCCGGGTGGCCGAGCACGGGGTGACCGTGATGTGTGCGGCGCCCGCGGTGGCCGCGGCCGTGCTCGAGGCGGCGGCGGACTGGGAGGGCGAGATCCCGGGCCGGGACAAGGTGCGGATCATCATGGCGGGCGCCCCGCCGCCGACGAAGACGGTGGTGCGGGTGCAGGAGGAGCTGGGCTGGGAGTTCGTCCAGATCTACGGCCTGACCGAGACCTCGCCGCTGCTGACCATCAACCGCACCCGCGCCGAGTGGGACGACCTGTCGCCGGAGGATCGGGCCGGCAAGCTGGTCCGCGCCGGTGCCCCGGCGATCGGCGTACGGCTGCGCACGGACGACCAGGGCGAGGTGCTGGCGCGGTCCAACGTGATCCTCGACGGCTACTGGGAGCGTCCGGACGAGACGGAGAAGGCACTGGTCGACGGCTGGTTCCACACCGGTGACGGCGGCGTGATCGGCGACGACGGCTACCTGACGATCAGCGACCGGAAGAAGGACGTGATCATCACCGGCGGCGAGAACGTGTCCTCGATCGAGGTCGAGGACGTGCTGTTCTCCCACCCGGCGGTGGCCGAGGTGGCCGTGATCGGGGTGCCGAGCGAGAAGTGGGGCGAGACGATCAAGGCGCTCGTCGTGCTGGCCGAGGGCGCGCAGGCCGACGAGGCCGAGCTCATCGCGTGGTGCAAGGACAAGGCCGCCGGTTACAAGGCGCCCACCTCGATCGAGTTCCGCGACGAGCTGGCGCGCACCGCGACCGGCAAGCTGCAGAAGTTCAAGCTGCGCCAGCCCTACTGGGAGGGACAGGCCCGCCAGGTCAACTAGCCGGGTCGACCAGCCGGTCCTCGATAATCACCGCATGCCCTCGCTCGCGGACGTCGTCGACCTGCTCCACTCCTGGTACCCGCCCCACACGGCCGACTCCTGGGACGCCGTCGGCCTGGTCGCCGGCGACCCCGACGCCGAGGTCGTCAAGGTGATGTTCGCCGTGGACCCGACGATCGAGGTCGCCCGCGAGGCCGTCGAGTGGGGTGCCGACCTGCTGGTGGTCCACCACCCGCTCTTCCTGACGCCGGTCAGCTCGGTCGCGGCGACGACGCCGAAGGGACGCACGTTGCACACCCTCGCGTCGGGCGGGTGCGCGCTGCTGGCCGCGCACACCAACGCCGACCAGGCCGAGGGCGGGGTCTCGGAGTCGCTGGCTCTCGCGCTGGGGCTGCGCGACCTCGCGCCGATCCGTCCGGCACCTTCCGGAGCACTGGACAAGATCGTGGTCTTCACGCCGGTCGCCTCGGCCGAGGCGGTCCGCACCGCCCTCACCGACGCCGGAGCCGGTCGGTTGGGCGACTACGACTCGTGCACCTGGACGACGTCGGGGGAGGGGCGCTTCCGCCCGCTCGGCGGCGCCTCGCCGACCATCGGAGAGGTCGGTGGGCTCGAGGTGGTCGACGAGGTGCGGATCGAGGCGGTGGTGCCGCGCGCACGTCGTACGGCGGTGGTGCGGGGGCTGCTCGAGGCGCATCCCTACGAGGAGCCGGCCTTCGACGTGGTGCCGCTGGCCGACCCCGGCCAGGCCGCCACCGGCACCGGGCGGGTCGGCACGGTCGAGGAGACCACGCTCGAGCGGTTCGCGGCCCGGGTCGCCGAGGCACTGCCCGCCACGGCGCACGGCGTACGCGTCGCGGGTGCGGCGGACCGGCCGGTGCGCCGGGTCGCGGTCTGCGGCGGCGCCGGCGACTTCCTGCTCGACGAGCTGGCGCACAGCGACGTCGACGTCTACGTCACGAGCGACCTGCGACACCATCGCGCGGCCGAGTTCCTCGAGCACGCAGGGCCCGCCCTCGTCGACGTCGCGCACTGGGCGGCGGAGTGGACCTGGCTCCCCGCGGTGGAGGCTCGGCTGCGCCGGGAGGTGGGCGATAGGGTCGAGACCCGGGTCAGCACGCAGTGCACGGACCCGTGGACGTTCCGTCCCGCCGAGCAGTCACCCCAGCAGGAGAGTCGTTGAAGGCCGATCCCACGCACCAGCTCCAGCTCCTCGAGGTCGCCGAGCTCGACCGCCGCGCCGCGCAGCTGCGTCACCAGCGTGCCCACCTGCCCGAGCTGGGGGAGATCACCGCGCTCGAGAAGGAGCGCACCGCCCTCACCGACCAGGTGCGTGACGCCCGCATCGTCGTCGACGACCTCACCGTCGAGCAGGCCAAGGCCGACCGGGAGGTCGAGCAGGTCAAGGCGCGGCGCGAGCGCGACCGCACCCGGATGGACACCGGCCAGATCACCAGCCCCAAGGACCTCGAGCGGATGCAGCACGAGCTGGTCTCGCTGGAGCGCCGCATCGGCACGCTGGAGGACGCCGAGCTCGAGGTGATGGAGGCGCTCGAGGAGGCCCAGCAGCTGCTCGACGGCCTCGGCATCCGTGCCGACGACATCGACGCGAAGCTCGCCGAGCTGGTCGCCGCCCGCGACGAGAAGCAGGCCTCCATCGACGCCTCGCTCACCGAGGTCGCCGGTGCCCGGGGGCCTGCCCTCGACGGCATGCCCGACGACCTGCTGGCGCTCTACGAGCGGCTGCGGGAGCAGAAGGGTGTCGGCGCCGCCCTGCTGCGTGCGCGCCAGTGCGGCGGCTGCAACATGACGCTCGACGCCTCGGAGCTGTCGCGGATCCGGTCGGCTCCCGCCGACGAGGTCATCCGGTGCGAGGAGTGCCAACGCATCCTCGTGCGCACCGACGAGTCGGGACTCTGAGAGACCCGAGAGCAGGCACGGCCCCCATGCGCAGTGGCTTCCTCGACGCGGAGCTGATGGCCGCACGCGGGCGTACGTCGGTGCGTGCCCGGGTCGCCCGGCTGCGGGCCAAGGGCTGGGTGATCGGTCAGTGCGCGGTCGCGGCGGGTGTCGCGTGGTGGCTGGCCGCCGACGTGTTCAAGCACCACCTGCCGTTCTTCGCGCCGATCGCGGCCGTCGTCTCGCTGGGGATGTCCTACGGCCAGCGGCAGCGGCGGGTCGCCGAGGTCACCGTCGGGGTGGCGCTCGGGGTGTTCCTCGGCGACGTCACGACCCACCTCATCGGGTCGGGCGGGCTCCAGATCACCCTCATCGTCGCGGCGGGCATGTCCATCGCGCTGCTGCTCGACGCGGGGCAGCTGATGATCATCCAGGCCGCGGTGCAGGGGATCGTGGTGGCTGCGCTCGCCCCCGCGCCCGGCGATGCGTTCCTGCGGTGGACCGACGCGATCATCGGGGGAGGGGTCGCGCTGGTGGCCGCGACGGTGGTGCCGCGGGCACCGCTGCGCAAGCCGCGCGACCAGGCTGCCGTGGTCGTGCGCAAGATCGCCGAGCTGCTGCGGTCGTCCGCCGACCGCCTCGCTGACGGCGACGCCGAGCGCGCGCTGGCGGTGCTGGCGGACGCCCGCTCGACCGACAAGCTGATCGCCGAGCTGCGGGCCGCCTCCGTGGAGGGCCTGTCGGTGGTCGCCTCCTCGCCGTTCCGCAGGAGGCACGGTGAGCACCAGCGGCAGCTCGCCGAGCTGGTCGAGCCGCTCGACGTGGCCCTGCGCAACACCCGCGTCGTGGTGCGCCGGGTGGCCGTCGCCTGCTACCGCCGCGAGCCGGTGCCGGCGTCGTACGCCGCCCTGATGCGCGACCTGGCGGTGCTGTCCGAGCGCGTCGCCGACGAGCTCGTGGCCGACCGGATGGCCACGGCCGTGATCGACGACCTCATCGCGCTGGGTCGCGCCACCGCTGCCGTGGAGCACAGCGACGACCTGTCGGCCGAGGTGATCCTGGCGCAGGTGCGCTCGATCGTGGCCGACATGCTGGCCCTCTGCGGGATGGACCCGCTCGAGGCGACCGACGTCATCCCGCTGCGCTGAGCGCGGGCGGCCGACGCGGAGGTCGGTCAGTGGGGCTTGTGCGCGAGCAGGACGGCTTCCGACGCGGGCCTTGCGGCGCCGAGCACGCTCTTCGCGGAAACCGACTGTGCGGTGCCTGCGACGCAGCATCCACGTCACAGTGACCGCGCAGGGGTGCGGCAGCCAGCTACCCTCCGGCGTGCACGTCGGAGACCACCACGTCGAGCTGGGTCCCCTTCGGAGTCGGCTCACCGAGCTCGACCGTCCAGCCGAGCCGGGTGAGGGTGTCGGCGAGCGCCCGCGGGGTGCGGGGGTCCGCGCCGTCCTCGAGCAGGGCGCGGACGATGCGGCCCTTGGTGGCCTTGTTGAAGTGGCTCACCACGGTGCGCCGGCCGCCTGACTCGTGGAGGACGCGCACGGTGGCCACGCGGTGGCTCACGTCCTTCGTGGGCCTCCAGAAGGCGGCGTACGTGCTGGAGCGGAGGTCGACCAGCATCCCGTTGCGCATGCCGTCGGTGATCGCGTCGCCGAGCACCTCGCGCCACGCGCCCGCGACCGAGCCCACGCCCGGCAGGACGGCGTCCCCGGACAGGCGGTAGGCCGGGATCCGGTCGCCGGGCCGGACGATCCCGAACAGGGAGCTCGTCACCGCGAGGCGCGAGCTCGCGCGGCGCCGGGCCGCGGGGGAGAGGGTCGCGACGTCGAGCGCGTCGTAGAGGACGCCGGTGTAGATCGCGTCCGCGCGGGCGGTCGGGGCGGTGCCGAGGTCCGCGTTGCGCTGGACCAGGTCGCGCTGCGCGGGCCCGAGGCCGAGCACCTCGGCCGCCTTGTCGGCGTCGTCGCGGCAGAGGTCGACGAGCGCCTCCAGCAGGGTCGTACGCGTGGCGGTGAGGCCGGGCGACGACACGGAGGCGAGGTCGAGCGGCTTGCCGCGCCGGGGAGCGGCCTTGCCCTCGCTGGGGGGAAGCAGGATCAGCACGTCGCAAGCGTAGGGAGCGCGACCCCGCCGCGCCCGGCTAGGGTCGCCGTATGCCCAGCAACCGTGTGGTGAAGGTCCGTTCGACCGGGGACAGCGTGACGGCGCAGGAGATGCGCGACGGCATCGCCGCGATCCAGCAGGAGCTGAAGGTGACGCCGTCGTTCCCCGACTCAGTGGAGAAGGCGGCCGCCGACGCGGCGGCCAACCCGCGCCTGCCGGAGCTCGACCGCACCGACATCGAGCTCGTCACGATCGACCCCGAGTCGGCCCGCGACCTCGACCAGGCGATGCACATCGCACGCGACCCGGACCATGCCGGCGGCTACGTCGTGCACTACGCGATCGCCGACGTCGCGGCCTTCGTGACGCCGGGCGACGCCGTGGACGTCGAGGCCAACCGGCGCGGCGAGACGCTCTACGGCGCCGACTCCAAGGTCCCGCTGCACCCGACCGTGCTGAGCGAGGGGGCCGCGTCGCTGCTGCCCGACGAGGTGCGGCCGGCGCTGCTGTGGACCATCAAGGTCGACGAGACCGGCGAGGGCACCGACGTCGAGGTCGAGCGGGCCCTGGTGAGGTCGCGCGCCAAGCTGTCCTACGAGGCCGTCCAGGCCGACCTCGACGCGGGTCGCGCCGACGAGATGATCCTGCTGCTCAAGGAGGTCGGCGAGCTCCGGCTCGCCCGCGAGGCGTCCCGCGGCGGTGTGTCGCTGCCGCTGCCCGAGCAGGAGCTCATCGAGAACGGCGACGGCCACTGGGAGCTGGAGTTCCGGCGGCTGACCCCGGTCGAGACCTGGAACGCGCAGATCTCGCTGCTGACCGGCATGGGCGCGGCGTCGCTGATGGTATACGCGCGCGTCGGCATCCTCCGGACGCTGCCGCCGGCGGACCCGCACGACGTCCAGCGGCTGCACCGCACGGCGCGGGCGCTGGGGATCGAGTGGCCCGCCGAGCAGCTCTACCCCGACTTCGTGCGCACGCTCGACCCGTCGAAGCCGACCCACGCCGCGATGATCGTGGCGTGCACCCGGCTGCTGCGCGGCGCCGGCTACGTCACCTTCAACGGTGAGCTGCCCGAGCAGGCGCAGCACTCCGCGCTCGCCTCCGAGTACGCCCACGTGACCGCGCCGCTGCGCCGGCTCGTCGACCGCTACGCCGGCGAGGTCTGCGTGGCCCTGTGTGCCGGGACCGAGGTGCCCGACTGGGTGGTCGCCGCGATGCACGAGCTGCCGGACACGATGACGAGCTCGGGGCGGCGGGCCAACCAGTACGAGAACGCCGTGGTCGACCTCTGCGAGGCCGAGCTGCTCCACGACCGGGTCGGCCAGAGCTTCTCCGCCGTCGTCGTCGACCTCGACGAGAAGGACGAGCTGAAGGGCGACATCACCATCCAGGACCCCGCCATCGAGGCGACCGTCACCGGCACCGAGCCGCTCCCGCTCGGCGAGGAGGTGCGGGTCGAGCTGGTGCAGGCCGACCCGAAGTCACGATCGGTGGAGTTCCGCCTGGCCTGAGAGACGTGTCACTCCACTCCTTTGGGGTGTAGGGGAAAGACGCGCGAGGGCATTGGGTTAACACTTGTTTTCCCAATCATTCGCTCCCAGGGGGTCTGCATGAGCACGAACTCAGAAGGTCTGTCCGCCGACGAGATCGCCGCGGAGGGCGTCACCGCCCTGCCCGACAAGGAGGTGGTGTCGGTCCTCGACCTGAACGCCGACCTCGATCTCGCCATCGACGCGGCCGCGCCGATCGACCTGGCAGTGGCGGCCAACGCCAACGTGGCCGCGCCGATCGACGCCGCGGTCGGGGCCAACATCCTGTCCGCGGGCTCGACTGCCCAGGCACTGTCCGACCAGGGCGTCATGATCAACCAGGACATCACCGCCGACGCGACGGCCGAGTCCACCCAGGACAGCGTCATCGAGCAGGGCGACGCCGCCGCAGCTCCGACCGAGGGCATCGACGGCGCAGTCGGTGGTACGAGCCCCGAGCCCGCGACCCTCGACGGCGCGGCCGCGACGTCCCTCGACGGTGCCACCGACGGGGTGGGTGGCGTGACCGACGGCGTGACCGACGGGGTGGGTGGCGTGACCGACGGGGTGACCGACGGGGTGACCGGTGGCGTGACCGACGGCGTGACCGACGGAGTGGGTGGCGTGACCGACGGCGTGAGCGACGGCGTGACCGACGGAGTGGGTGGCGTGACCGACGGCGTCGGCTCGATCGCCGACGGCAACCTGCTCAACGTGAACGTCGACCTGGCCGCAGACGCCGACATCGCGGCACCCATCAACGGTGCCGTCGCGGCCAACGCCAACGTCGCAGCCCCCATCGACGCGGCAGTCGCGGCGAACATCGGGTCCATCGACAGCGACGCGGTCGCCGTCGCGCAGCAGGACGCCATCATCAACCAGAACATCGAGGGCGAAGCGAGCGCGACCGCGGACCAGTCGTCCGAGATCACGCAGCCTGACCAGCCCCAGCCGTGACCGAAGGGGTCTCTGCCCCGGCGACGCCTCCTGAGGTCGCCGGGGCCTCGGGGGTGCCGTCGCGAGCGGACGGGGTGCAGCTGATCGGTGAGATGCAGGGCTCCGGCTATCGCACGCCGCCGGCCCTCGCGCGTCGTGGTGATGGGCAGACGGTCCAGCTGACGCCGCTCCTCTACGCGACCCTTGCCGCGCTCGACGGCCGTCGGACGTACGACGAGGTCGCCGCGGCGGTGTCCGAAGCGACCGGCAGGTCGGTCTCGGAGGGCAACGCCAGGCAGCTCGTCGAGAAGCTCAGTCCCACGGGCCTCGTCACGCTCGAGGACGGTTCGTCGCCCGAGCTTCGCCGGAGCAACCCGCTGCTGGGGCTGCGGTTCAAGGTCGCAGTCACGGACCCCGAGAAGACGCGTCGGCTGACCGCGCCCTTCGCGGGACTGTTCCATCTCGCCGTGGTCGTGCCCGTGCTCGCGGTCTTCGCCTGGATCTGCTGGTGGGTGCTGTTCGAGAAGGGGTTGGCCTCGGCGACGCACGAGGCGTTCGCCCGGCCCGGGCTGCTGCTCGCCGTGCTGGCGGTCACGATCCTGTCCGCGGGCTTCCACGAGTTCGGCCACGCGGCCGCCGCGCGGAGAGGCGGGGCGACCCCCGGCGTCATGGGCGCGGGGCTCTACCTGGTGTGGCCGGCGTTCTACACCGACGTCACCGACTCCTACCGGCTCGGACGCGCCGGACGGCTGCGCACCGACCTCGGCGGGCTCTACTTCAACGCGATCGTCGCCGTTGTCACGGTGGGTGTCTGGTGGGCGACCCACTACGACGCGCTGCTGCTCCTGGTCGCCACCCAGATCCTCCAGATGCTCCGACAGCTCCTGCCGTTCGTGCGCTTCGACGGCTACCACGTGCTGGCCGACCTCACCGGCGTGCCGGACCTGTTCCACCGGATCGGCCCGGTGCTTCGCAGCATCGTCCCCGGGGTCCCCGCGCAACCCGACGCGCAGGCGCTGAAGCCCTGGGCCCGGACGGTCGTCACGGCCTGGGTGCTCACGGTCGTCCCGGTCCTCCTCGGCGTCATGGTGCTCACCGTGCTGACCCTGCCGCGCCTCGTCGGCACGGCGTGGGCCGCGGCCCGGGCCCAGCAGGAGCAGCTGGCCGCTGCGCTCGGCGAGGGCGACCTCGTCTCCGCTGCGGCGCGGGGCGTCGCGATGGTGGTGGTCGTCCTGCCGGTCGCCGCCTTCAGCTACGTCCTCGTGCGGCTGGTACGTCAGGTCGGCGCGGCGGTCCTGCGACGTACGGCCGGGAAGCCGCTGCGACGCGCTCTGGCGGGCCTGACGACGATCGCCCTGGTCACCGCGCTCGTCGCGGCCTGGTGGCCCTCCGAGGATCGCTACCGCCCCATCCAGGCCTACGAGGACGGCACCCTCACCAGCGCCCTGGCCCTGCCCGGATCGCGCTCCACGGTGTCCGTCGGTGACGAAGGCGCCGGCACGGTGATGTGGCCGGACGACACCGCGCTCCCGACGAGGGAGGCCCCGCAGCTGGCCACGGTCCTCGTGCCCGACGACGGCAACGCCCTCGTCGACGGTGCCGAGCCCCAGACCCCGCAGGCGCCTGCCGCGACGAGCGACGACCCCCGAGGTGAGGCCAGCCCGACACCGACCCCGACCACGCCCGAGTCGACCGACGAGCCGACGGCACCGGATGGTGACGACACCTGGATCTTCCCCTTCGACGAACCGCTCGCTCCCGGGGCGGGCGACAACCAAGCCGTCTCGGTCAACACCACCGACGACACCGCGTCCTACTCGGTCGCCTTCGCCCTGGTGTGGGCCGACGGCTCCGAACCTGCGGAGAACACCAACGAGGCCTTCGCCGCCGCCAGCTGCACCAACTGCGCCGCCGTCGCCGTCGCGTTCCAGATCGTGCTCGTGGTCGGCGACGTCGACGTGGCCGTGCCGCAGAACCTCGCGGTCGCGGCCAACTACGAGTGCACCAGCTGCCTGACCTACGCCCTCGCCGTCCAGCTGTTCATCACCCTCCCCGGTGAGCTGAGCGACGACGCCGTTGCGTCCATCAACGAGCTGTGGCAGCAGATCGCCGACTACGGCGCGACCATCGCGCAGGTCCCGCTCGACGAGATCCAGGCACAGCTCACGGCGTACGAGCAGCAGGTGCTCGACATCGTGGAGGCCGACCTGGGGCCCCTCACGGAGACCGAGTCACCGTCCCCCACGGAGGAGCCGACGCCCACTCCCACCGAGTCGGACTCGGCGTCGCCCTCGAGCACGCCGTCGCCCGAGGAGCCCACGGAGGAGCCCACGACGCTGTCCCCCTCGGAGACCACCAGCCCGACTCCGACACCGACCCCGACACCGACTCCGACGGAGAGCCTGAGCCCCACCGAGAGTCCGACCACTCCTGCCCCGACGAGCGCGAGCCCGACGGCTGACGCCACCGAGTCGGCAAGCGTGGGGTGAGGCGCGGGGCGCCACCAGAAGCAGGGGTCATCGAACCGGACCGGCGCCGCGCACGTACTCCTCGACGAGAGGCGGGTGGGCGGCGGTGATCGGTGTCCGGCACGGGCTTGCGGTGCACGTCGCTGCCCTGGGCGTGCTGCTCGTCCTGCTCGACGTGGGTGCTGCCGCGATCGTCGTCGGCCTCGCCTGCGGCCTCGTGCTCGCCGTCGCCGCCGCGCGCCGGGCGGTCGTCGACGGGGTGGCGCGCCTCGGCCCCGCCGACCTGGTCACGCTCGCCCGCGCGGTGCTCGCCTGCGGGGTCGCGGCGCTGGTCGCCGAGTCGCTCGCGACGGGCGCTGACGTCGTACGGACGCTGGTGCCGCTCACCGCGGTGGCCCTGGCGCTGGACTTCGTCGACGGCCGCATCGCGCGGCACACGGGCACCGCGTCGAGGTTCGGCGCCCGGCTGGACGGGGAGGCCGACGCGTTCCTGATCCTCGTGCTCAGCGTCCACGTCGCCGGCTCGGCCGGCGCGTGGGTGCTCGCGATGGGCCTGGTCCGCTACGTCTACGCCGGCGCGACGTGGGTGGTGCCGTGGATGCAGCAGGAGCTGCCGCCGCGCTACTGGCGCAAGGTGGTGGCGGCCTGCGTTGGCATCGCGCTGCTGCTCGCCGCGTCCGGCCTCGCGCCGGCAGCAGCGACGTACGCCGTGCTGGTGCTCGCCGCGCTGCTGCTGGCCGAGTCGTTCGGCTGGGACGTGGTGTGGCTGTGGCGCCGGCGGGTGAACCGGACGGACGGCGGGACCGTTCTCCCTGGCAGGACACTCGAGCGGACCACACGAACGGACAGGTGAGGACATGCGAGTCCTGGCTGCGCTCTCGGTGCTCGTCTCGGCGGCGGTGCACCTCTACCTCTGGCTCGACTTCGCGCGGGACGACGACTTCCTCGGACCCTCGTTCATGCTCAACGCGGTCGCCGGCGCGGTGATCGCCGTGCTGCTGCTGGCCTGGCGGCACTGGCTCCCGGCGTTCCTGGCGCTGGGCTTCGGCGCGTCGACGCTGCTCGCCTTCGTGCTGGCCACGACGGTGGGCCTGTTCGGCACGACCGCCAACTGGACCGGCTGGGCCGTCTGGGTCGCGGCCACCGCCGAGGTGCTGGCGATCGTCGCCGGTGCCCGGCTGCTGCTCGCGGACAACCCGCTGCGCTCACGCGTCCAGTCGTAGGACCACGCGCCCGTCGGTGGTGCGCACCTCGACCGTCGCGATGTCGTCGCGCACCACCGACGTCGCGGCGGGCACCCGCATCGTGGTGCCGTCCACGGAGTGCCAGCTGCCCACCTGCTCCGTGCGGCCCTGGGCGGTGGTGACGAAGAGCAGGTAGTCGACCTCGTCGGGCAGCTCGAAGTCCACCGTGCTCACGTCGTAGGTGCACGTCAGCAGCATCCGGGTGCCCCACGTGACCGGCTCCAGGCCGACGGTCGCCTCGATCGGGACGTCGCCGAGGGGAGCCATCGCCAAGGTCTCGACGTCGGCCGAGGTGCTGGTGCCCGGCCCGGAGACCGGCGGCCCGTCGTCCCCGCCGAGCACCATCGGGACGCTGAGGACGGCGACCGTCGCCGCGGCGGCGGCCAGGCCGGCGATCACGACCGTGCGTCGGCGCCGGCGCGTCTCGACGGCACGGTGGAGCGCGGGCAGCAGCGTGGCGGGCAGCGGCGGGTCGGCGGGCGGGTCCTCCAGGACGCTCGCGTCGACGCGGTCGAGCAGGCCGGGCATGCCGGCGAAGGACCGGACCGAGCGGGCGCACTCGTCGCAGGTGGCGAGGTGGCGCTCGAACTCGAGCCGCTCGGAGGGGCTGAGGGCGCCGAGGACGTAGGCGGCGTCGTCGTGCGCGTGGATGCACGTGCTCATGCGCTCACCCCCATCTCCTCGAGGGCGAGCTTGAGCGCGCGCAGCGCGTAGTGGGTGCGCGACTTCACGGTGCCCACCGGGATGCCCAGTCGTCGCGCGACCTCGGCGACCGGGCGGCCGCGGTAGTAGCACTCCAGCAGCACGACCCGGTGGTCCTCGGACAGGTGCGTCAGCGCCTCCGCCACCACCCAGGACAGCAGCAGCTGGTCGCTCTCGTCGTCCTCCACCGAGCGGCGCGGCTCGGGGACCTCGTCCATCGGGGTCTCGGGGCGGGCGCGACGGCTGCGCCAGTCGTCGATGACGATGTTGCGCGCGACGGTGAACAGCCACGAGCGCACGGCCGCCGGCGAGCTGGAGAGGATGGTGCCGTGCCGCCAGGCGCGGAGCAGGGTCTCCTGGGCGACGTCCTCGGCACGGGCGCGGTCGTTGCCGACGAGGCTCAGGCAGAAGCGCCAGAGCACGTCGGCGTGCTCGTCGTGCACCTGCTGCATCAGCGTGACCTCGTCCTTCGACATGCCACCCTCCCTACCCGGGTTGACGCCGGGCGCACGTGAACGGTTCACCGCGCGCCCGCCCGCGCCGTCCCAGTCTCGCCCTCCGGGCCGAACGCCGCGAGCAGCTCGTCGCGCACCGCGTCCATCCGCCACACCGGCGCCTCGGGCGAGGGCCGCAGCCCGGGGTCCCAGTCCCAGCCCGCGATGCGGTCCAGCACGGCCGGGTCCTGGGCGATGAGGGTGATCGGCACGTCGTGCCCGGGGTCCTCGCCGGACACGATGGTCGCCGGCTGGTGGTCGCCGACCATGACGACCACCAGGTCCTCGTCGTCGTAGGTCGACAGGAACGACACGACCGAGCGCAGCGAGTACTCCACGGCCCCGGCGTACGCCGCCCGCACCCGTTGCGGGTCGGGCCAGATGTCCGACTCGGAGGGGAGCGTGTCCGGCATCCCGGCGAAGACCGACCCGTCGCCGACGTCCTGCTGCGCGACCAGGCGAGGGGTGCGCGACCACGGTGCGTGGCTGCTGACCAGGTCGATCTCCGCCATCACCGGACGCCGGTCGCGCGGGGCGAGCTCGAGGTGGTGGACGGCGTCGAGGGTGAACTGGTCGGGCATCGTGGGGTAGCCGAACCGGGGTCCGCGGTAGCCGAGGCTGCGCGCGTCGTAGACCCGGTCGAAGCGGTAGAACTCGCCCTGCGGCCAGTCGCGGTCGTTGGCCGGCACGGCGGCCACGGTGCGCCACCCGGCGCGACCGAAGAGGCTCGACAGCGTCTCGCGCCGGGTCGTGACCAGCTGGTCGTAGCGCTGCTGGCTGTCGACCCACAGGCCCGACTGCAGGGTCGCGTGCGCCAGCCAGCTGAGCGCCCCGAACGTGGGGGAGGTGAGGTAGGCCGAGCGCGACTCGTAGCCGTCTCGCTGCAGGTCCTGCGTGCCGGTGTCGAGCGCCCGGGTGATGCCGGGGGAGAGGCCGGGGTCCTCGAGCGCGACCCGGCCGTAGCTCTCGACGAAGACGAGGAGCACGTCCTTGCCGCGCAGCCCGGTGAGGAGGTCGTGGGCGGGGGTCGCGTGCTGCGGGTCGCTCGCCGCGGCCGACGCGAACGCCCGCTGGTCGCGCAGCTGCGACGGGACCCGGGCGACCTGGCCCCAGGCGTAGGAGGCCGCCGCCCCGGAGGCCACCGGGACGCCGCCCACCTGCACGCCGAGCAGGCTCAGCAGGAGCCAGAGCGGCGTGAGGGCGGCGACGACCCGCACGGCTGCCGGCCGGTGGCGCACGGCCGCGCGCGCGAGGCGTCGTACGGCCAGGGGCACCAGCACGAGCGCGGCCAGCAGAATCGCCGCCGCGGCGAGCAGCAGCACCACCCCCAGCCACCCCTGGGCGGAGCCGCGCACGGTCTCGACGAGCGACCCGGCGTAGCGCCAGTCGATCATCGGGTCGAAGGGGCGGTTGAGCGCCTGGATGAAGGCGACGTCCAGGAGCTTGAAGACCGTGACGACCGCCAGCACCGCGCCCGCCGCGGCGACCACCAGTGCGCGGAGCCGGCCCATCCGCTCGGGCAGGGCGAGCACCACCGCCAGCAGCACCAGCAGCTCGACCGGCAGCCGCAGGAAGGCCGCCGGCGTCAGGTCCTCGACCCGGGTCGGGGCGACGAGCGCCACCAGCACGACGACGAGTGCCAGCGCGGTCGGCACGACCGCGCGCGCCCGGCGTTGAACCGTCGGCACATCGACTCCGTTCACCACGTGTACAGGGCTCCCCAGAGGGGAACGAGACGCCCACCGTTCCGGTTCACGAACCGCACGAGGTGACACATGCAGCGAGAGGCCCGGGCGTTCTGGCTCCGCGAGCCGGGAGTCGGAGAGATCCGCGACGTCCGGCTGCCCGAGCCCCGAGCGGGCGACGTCGTCGTCCGCACGCTGCGGTCGGCGGTGAGTCGCGGCACCGAGAGCCTGGTCTTCGGCGGCCACGTGCCGGCCGACCAGCACGACATCATGCGGGCGCCGTTCCAGGACGGCGACTTCCCGGGGCCGGTGAAGTACGGCTACCTCAACGTCGGGCAGGTCGAGGACGGCCCCGAGCGGCTGCTGGGCCGCAACGTCTTCTGCCTCCACCCGCACCAGACGGCGTACGTCGTGCCGGCCTCCGCAGTCGTCGAGGTGCCCGACGGCGTGCCGGTGCGCCGGGCCGTCCTCGCCGGCATCGTGGAGACAGCGGTCAACGCGCTCTGGGACGCGCCGCCGCTCCTCGGCGACCGGGTCGCGGTGGTCGGCGCGGGCGTGCTCGGCTGCAGCGTGGCGCGGCTGGCGTCGCGCGTCCCCGGCACGCGCGTGACGCTGATCGACGTCGACCCCTCCCGTGCCGCGGTCGCCGCGGCGCTCGGCGTCGACTTCGCCTCGCCCGAGGAGGCGGCCGGCGAGTGCGACCTCGCGGTGCACACCAGCGCGACCTCGGCCGGGCTGCAGACCGCCGTCGACCTGCTGGCGCCGGAGGGCACCGTGCTCGAGCTCAGCTGGTACGGCGACCGGGCGACGACGATCCAGCTGGGCGGCAGCTTCCACTCCGGGCGGCTCACCCTGCGGGCCAGCCAGGTGGGACGGGTGGCGCCCGCGCGCCGCGACCGTCGTACGACCTCGCAGCGGCTCGCGCTCGCGCTGGAGCTGCTGCGCGACGGGGCCTTCGACTGCCTGCTGACGGGGGAGTCGGCCTTCGAGTCCTTGCCCGAGGTGATGCCGCGGCTGGTCTCGCGCGAGCTGCCGGCGCTGTGCCACGGCGTGACCTACGAGGAGGCCCCGTGTTCGGCGTGACGGTCCGCGACCACATGATGGTGGCCCACAGCTTCCGCGGCGAGGTGTTCGGGCCCGCGCAGCAGCTGCACGGCGCCACCTTCGTCGTGGACGCGACCTTCCGCGGCGAGGCGCTCGACGCCGACGGGATCCTCGTCGACATCGGCCGCGCGACCGAGGTGCTGAAGGCGGTCGTGGGGGAGCTGTCCTACCGCAACCTCGACGACGAGCCGGCCTTCGCCGGGACCAACACGACGACCGAGGTGCTGGCCCGCCACGTGGCCGACCGGCTCGCCGAGCAGGTCGCCGCCGGGGCGATGGGCGCCGCCCAGCACGTGAGCGGGATCGTCGTCACCCTGCACGAGTCCCACGTCGCGTGGGCCAGCTACGAGCGGTTGCTGTGACGGCCGGCGTGCTCCACCTCGTCGTCCCGCGGGGCGTCGACGACCCGGAGCGTGCGAGCGGCGGCAACACCTACGACCGCCGGCTGCGCGCCGCGCTGTCGGACGCCGGCTGGGAGGTCGGCCTCGTCGAGGTGGAGGGCGGGTGGCCCTGGTCGGCGGCGCTCGGTGCCGGCGGCCTCGATCGCGCCCTGCGCGGTCTGCCGGACAACGCGCTCGTGCTCGTCGACGGCCTCCTCGCGTCCCGGCTGCCGTCGGTGCTGGTCCCCGCGAGCGCGCGGCTGCGGGTGGTGCTGCTGGTGCACCTGCCGGTGGGTGTCGACGACGAGGACGCCCGACCGGCGGAGCGGCAGGTGGTCGCGACGGCGGCCTCGGTCGTCACGCCGAGCGCGTGGTGCCGCGACTGGCTGCTCCGCGAGTACGACCTCGACGCCGGCGTCGTGCACGTCGCTCGACCGGGCGTCGACCTGGCCCCCGTCGTCCCTTCGGAGGGCCAAGCCGGCTCGTTGCTGACGGTCGGCAGCCTCGCGCCCGTCAAGGGGCAGGACGTGCTGCTGGAGGCGCTGTCCGACGTCCGCGACCTGGCCTGGCGGTGGGCGTGCGTCGGGTCCACGTCGGTCGATCCCGTCTTCGTCGCGCGGCTCCGGCGGCGCTCGGTGGAGCTGGGGCTCGCCGACCGGATCGACCTGGTCGGCCCTCTGACCGGCGACGCGCTCGAGTCGGCGTACGCCGCCGCGGACCTGCTGGTCCTGCCGAGCAGGGCCGAGACCTACGGCATGGTCGTCACCGAGGCGCTGGCGCGCGGGCTGCCGGTGCTGGCGAGCGACGTGGGCGGGGTGCGCGAGGCGCTCGGCGGAGCCGGGCTTCTGGTGGCGCCGGGCGGACTGGCCCCGGCGCTGCGTCGCTGGCTCACGGACGCCTCGTTGCGCGACGACCTGCGGGCCGCGGCGAGGGAGCGGCGAACGGAGCTCACCGGCTGGTCCGTCACGGCCGGCCTCGTCGCCGACGTCGTACGCCGGGCGGCGGCATGAGGACGTCGTGGCGGTGGCTCGCCGGCGCACTGATCCTCGCCGTCGTCGTGTGGCGGGTGGGCAGCGACTCCGTCGTCGACGGGGTGCGGGCGCTGGACCCAGCGGTCGTGCTCTGGGGCGTGCTCATCGCGGTCGTGACGACGGCGGCGTGCGCCTGGCGCTGGCACCTGGTCGCGCGCGAGCTCGGCGTCGCGGTGGCACCTCCCGCGGCCGTCGCGGCCTGCTACCGCGCGCAGCTGCTCAACACGGTCCTGCCCGGCGGCGTCCTCGGCGACGTGCACCGCGGGGTGGTGCACGGGCGCGCGACCGGGGCGACCGGACGGGCGCTGCGCGCGGTGGCGTGGGAGCGGTTCGCCGGACAGGTCGTCCAAGCCGTCGTGGCCGTCGGGGTGCTGGCGGTGCTGCCGTCCCCAATGCGTCCGGTCCTGCCGTGGGCCGTGGCGGCGGTGGTCGTCGTCGCGGTCCTCGTGGTGCTGGCGCTCCGGCACACGCCGGACGTCGGCACGTGGTGGAGCAGCGCTGCCCGGGTGGTCCGCGACGACGTGCGCCTGGCCCTCCTGGTCCGCCGGTCCTGGCCGGGAGTCGTTCTCGCGTCGCTGGTGGCGATGGCCGGCTACGTCGCGACCTATGTCCTGGCCGCGCGGGCCGTGGGGGTGGACGCGCCACTGACGGAGCTGGTCCCGCTCGCCGTCGCGGTGCTGGTCGTGGCCGGGGTGCCGCTCAACCTGGCCGGGTGGGGGCCGCGCGAGGGGATGGCCGCCTGGGTGTTCGCCGCGGCCGGCCTCGGCGCCGGGACCGGGGTGGCCACGGCGGTCGCCTACGGCGCGATCGTGCTGGTCGCCAACCTGCCGGGCGTCGTCGTACTGCTGCGCGACGCGGTCCGGCGGCCCGTCGCCCGTGTCCTGGAAGGGGAGAGGGTCCATGCCTGAGCGTCCCTACACGATCCTGAGCTGCAGCATCTCGCTCGACGGCTACCTCGGGGGTGCGACCGAGGAGCGGCTGGTGCTCTCCAACGAGGCGGACCTGTGCCGGGTGGACCGGGTGCGGGCGGAGTGCGACGCGATCCTCGTCGGCGCCGGCACGGTGCGCGACGACAACCCGCGGCTCGTGGTCCGCGACCCCGGCCTGCGCGAGCAGCGCCGGGCGCGGGGCCTCCCGGCGTCGCCAGCGAAGGTGACCGTCACCCGCGAGGCCCGGCTGGACGCGGCCAGCAACTTCTTCACCACCGGCGACAGCGAGAAGCTCGTCTACTGCGCCAGCGGCGGCGTCGACGGCGCCCGCAGCCGGCTCTCCCGGGTCGCGACCGTGGTCGACGGCGGCCGCAGCGTCGAGGTCGGGCGGCTGACCGAGGACCTCCACGACCGCGGCGTCCGCCGCCTCATGGTCGAGGGCGGTGCCCGGGTCCACACGCAGTTCCTCACCTCGGCCGCCGCCGACGAGCTGCACCTCGTCGTCGCGCCGTTCTTCGTCGGCAGCTCGCAGGCCCGCCGCTTCGTCGACGACGGCGCCTTCCCATGGAACGCCGGCCACCGGGCGACCCTCGCCGAGACCCGCCAGATCGGCGACGTGGTGCTCCTGCGCTACGCCCTCTCATCCCGGTTCGAGGAGTCCGCATGAGCGTCGAGCCCCTTCCCGATCGCGTGCCGCCCGCCGTCGTACGACGTGAGGTGCTGCTGCCGCTGCGGCTCGCCGACGGGTCGTCCGTGCCGGCGAGGATGTTCACCTTCCACGGGCTGGTGGACGGGCGCGAGCACGTGGCGATCGGGCTCGGGGAGGCGGGCAGTGGGGTGCCGCTGGTGCGCCTGCACAGCGAGTGCCTCACCGGCGACGTGCTCGGCAGCGCGCGGTGCGACTGCGGACCCCAGCTGCAGGAGGCGATCACGCAGATCACCGCGACCGGCGGCTACCTGCTCTACCTCCGCCAGGAGGGCCGCGACATCGGGCTCTACAACAAGATCGACGCCTATGCCCTGCAGGAGGACGGCCTCGACACCTATGAGGCCAACCTCGCTCTGGGCTTCGCCGAGGACGAGCGCGACTACACCGTCGCCGTGCAGATGCTCGGCGCGCTCGGCGTCGACCGGCTGGACCTGCTGTCCAACAACCCCGACAAGGCCGACCAGCTCGAGGCGGCCGGGCTCACCGTCGTACGCCGGGTGCACACCGGCCTGCACGTCAGCCCGGTCAACCTCGGCTACCTTGCCGCCAAGGCCGCCGGCGGGCACGTGCTGCACCTGCCGGGCCTCTGAGCCTGGCATGCTCGGCCCACGTCAGGTCATTCGAGCGAGCTGACCCGGGGCGCGGACCTGGCCGCGCAGAGCTGCGATGGCGAACGGCTTCTCCAGAAAGGCGCTGATCCCCGCCTCCCGCGCGTCTTGGAGGTCTCGAGGACTGCCGCTGCCCGACACCAGCAGGATGGGAACCTCCGCGGCGGTGCCGGCGCGTAGCGCGCGCGTGAGCTGCACGCCGTTGAGCCCGGGCATGTCCAGATCGGTGCAGACCAGGTCGAACGCATCGTCGCGGTAGCGCTGCAGTGCTTCCATCCCGTCCGCCGCAGTCACCACGTCGTGCCCGTCCCGCGCGAGCACGGCCTCGATCAACGTCCGCACGTCCGGCGCGTCTTCTGCCACGAGAACCCGAGCCATGACCTTCCCCCTGTCGCCGCGGCGAGCGGCCACCCGCCTCCGCTGCAGGTGCAACGATCAAGCCCGCGCGAAGGTGACGCGGACCCACCGAGTGAGCCCGAGGATGCGGGCTGGCTGGAAGAGCCTCGGGCGTCGTTCTAGGCTCTCGTCAGTGGGTGCTCTGCTGGTGGCCGGGACGACGTCGGATGCCGGCAAGACGATCGTCACGACAGCTCTGTGCCGGGCGTTCGCGCGTCGGGGGTTGCGGGTCGCGCCGTTCAAGGCGCAGAACATGTCGAACAACTCGATGGTCTGTGCCACCTCTGATGGTCGGGGCGCCGAGATCGGTCGTGCGCAGTGGATCCAGGCGATCGCTGCGGGCGCGGAGCCCGAGGCGGCGATGAACCCGGTGCTGCTCAAGCCCGGCGGCGACCGCAGGAGCCACGTGGTGGTGATGGGCCGGCCGGGCGGGACGCTGGACTCGAGGGACTTCGTCGGTGGCCGCACCCACCTGCGCGACGCGGCGTACGCCGCCTTCGACGACTTGGCGGCGCGCCACGACCTCGTGGTGGTGGAGGGGGCCGGCAGCCCGACCGAGATCAACCTGCGGGCCGGCGACTACGTCAACATGGGTCTGGCCCAGCACGGCGCGATCCCGACGGTGGTGGTCGCCGACATCGACCGCGGTGGTGTGTTCGCGGCGCTGTTCGGGACGGTGGCGTTGCTGTCGGCCCAGGACCAGGCGCTGGTCGCCGGCTTCGTGATCAACAAGTTCCGCGGTGACCTGGACCTGTTGCGGCCGGGCCTGGAGGAGATCCGGACGTTGACGGGTCGCGAGGTGTACGGCGTGCTGCCGTGGCACCCCGACCTCTGGCTCGACTCCGAGGACGCGCTCGACCTCACCGGGCGTCGCGCCGATGAGAGCGAGGCGCGGCTGCGGGTCGCGGTGGTGCGGCTGCCGCGGATCTCCAACTTCACCGACGTCGACGCGTTGGGGATCGAGCCGGGAGTCGACGTGGTCTTCGCCTCCGACGTACGCGGCCTGGCGGGCGCCGACCTGATTGTGCTGCCGGGCACCCGCGCGACCATCGATGACCTCGCCTGGCTGCGCTCGCGCGGCCTGGATCGGGCGATCACCACGCACGCCGCGTCGGGGAGGCCGGTGCTCGGCGTCTGTGGCGGGTTCCAGATGCTCGGTCGACGGATCCTCGACCCGTCCGGCGTCGAGGGTGAGGCCGGGGCGGACGTCGATGGGCTGGGGCTGCTCGACGTCACGACGACCTTCGGGGCCGACAAGGTGCTGCGGATGCCCTCCGGGATGGCGCTCGGCGCGTCCGCGCACGGCTACGAGATTCATCACGGCCGGATCACCCGGCACTCGGGCGAGGAGTTCCTCGGCGGTGCCCGCGCCGGCGCGGTGTTCGGGACCATGTGGCACGGCAGCCTCGAGGGCGACGGGCTCAGGCGGGCGCTGCTCGCCGAGGTGTCTGCGGCGGCAGGAGCGGCGTACGAGCCGGGCGAGGTGAGCTTCGCAGCGTGCCGGGAGCGACGGCTCGACCTCCTCGGCGACCTGGCCGAGGAGCACCTCGACCTCGACGCACTGCTCGACCTGGCGCAGTCGGGTGCGCCCTGCGGGATGCCGGCGCTCGCGCCCGGAGCATCGCGGTGACGATGGGGTAGTGAGGATCTCGCCCTCGTGGCACCCTGAGTCCATGGGAGGTGACCTGCCTCGGCCCGTACGGGTGTTCACGCCGGCCGACCTGGCTTCGGCCGACCCCACGCCCGGCATGAACCGTGCCCTGGCATTCGAGCTGCCGCTGCTGTGGGCCGGCCAGGTCGAGACCGAGCCTGGAGCGGTGTCGGGTTGGCACCACCACGAGCGCAACGAGTCGAGCCTCTACGTCGTTCGCGGGGTGCTACGCCTGGAGTTCGAGGGTCATGACGGTTACCTCGATGCCGGTCCCGGCGACTTCGTCCACGTGCCGGCCTGGACCGTCCACCGCGAGTCGAACCCCGGCCGTGAGACCTCTCTGGCCGTGATCGCCCGGGTCGGTGGCGGCATCCCGACCGTGAACGTCGAAGGTCCGGCCAAGCGCTGAACCAACACGCGGGGGAGTGGATCGAGGGCTGGTCGAACGGGTCGCGGGCGAGGACCATGAATCCATGGACCGTGAGGTTCTTCGAGGCGTGCTCGACCGTTCACCGGTCAACGACGACGGCCGTTCGGGGGCCGTCCTCGAGCGCGTCTCCCTGCCGGACGGTTCCCGGGTCGTGGTCAAGCAGCTCGACCCGACAGTGGACCTGGTCATGCGCCTCTCCGGCGACCTGACAGGGCGGGAGGTGGAGCTCGTCCGACGTGGCGTGCTCGACCGCCTGCCCCCGACCGTGCTCCATGCGGTCATCGACGCGTGGTACGACGACGGCCGCGGGGTGCTCGTGATGCGGGACCTCGGTGACGCGGTCCTCACCTGGGAGTCCGTCGTCAGCCGCGACCAGGCCAGGACGATGTTCGCTGCGATCGCCGACCTGCACGCTGCGTTCCTCGGCTCCGCGCCGGACGGGCTGACGCCGCTCGACCTGCTCCTCGGCCTCTTCGAGCCACGGCGGATCCGGCCCCACGCGGGCAGCTCCCTCATCGACTACGCCTTGCGAGGGTGGGAGTACTGGCCCGAGGTCGCCCCAGGCGAGGTGGGGGAGCGGGTGCTCGCGCTGGCTCAGGACACCGCTCCTCTCGCCGCGGCCTGCCGGGCGCTGCCGTCGACCTTGCTGCACGGCGACCTCGCGACCGTGAACATGGCCTTCGAACCTGACCGGCCCGGGTGCCTCACCCTCATCGACTGGGGGCTGGTCGCCGCGGGGCCGGCCGAGTTCGACATCGGTCGACTGCTGGCCGGGTGCGCGCAGCTGTTCGGCCCCGTCGGGCGAGAGGCGAGCGCCACGATCGTGGCCCGGCTCGACGGGCTCCTCGCCCTGCAACGCGAGGTCGTGGGCCCGGCGTACGACGACGACGCCATGCGGCTGGGTCTGCTCGCCGGGATCTGCTGGCTGGGGTGGAACAAGGCGCTCGACATCGTCGAGCACCCCGACCCGGCCGTTCGCGAGCGCGAACGTGCGGCGCTGCCGTGGTGGCTGCGCCAGGCCGAGCTGGCCTTCGAGACCGGCCTCGTGTGAAAGGAGCACCAGGATGGACGCGAACACGCTGTACCACCGGAGCGTCGAGTTCTTCGCCGACCGGGTCAACGCGGTGAAGGAGGACCAGTGGGGAGATCCCACGCCGTGCATCGAGTGGACGGTGCGCGACCTCGTCAATCACGTCACCTACGAGAGCCTCTGGACCGTGCCGCTCATGGAGGGCGCGACCATCGACGAGGTGGGTGACCAGTTCGACGGCGACGTGCTCGGCGAGGACCAGATCGGCGCGGCCTTGGCCGCTGCCCGGAGAGCGATCGCCTCAGTGGCCACCCAGCTTCCTCTCGGTGGCACGGTGCACCTGTCTTTCGGAGAGACGCCGAAGCAGGAGTACGCCATGCAGCTGGCCGCCGACCACCTGGTCCACGGGTGGGACCTGGCCGCGGCCACCCAGGGCGACACACGCATGGATCCCCACCTGGTGCACGCGGTCGCCCAGTGGTTCGACGCCAACGAGGAGGCCTACCGACAGGCGGGCGCAGTCGCCGCGTCGCGGCCCCTCACCGGCGACGCCCAGCACGACCTGCTGGCCCGCTTCGGTCGCGACCCTGGCTGGGGTCCCCACCACCGGACCCTGGCGCTGTTCAACGCGGCCTTCGGCGCCGGGGACGTCGACGCCGCGCTCGCCCTGGTCACCGATGACATCGTCTTCGAGTCCACGTCGCCGCCTCCCGACGGGCAGCGCGTCGAAGGACGCGACGCCGTCCGGGCGGCCTGGACCGAGGTCATGCGCACCCCTGGGATGAGCTTCGCCGAGGAGGAGTCCTTCGTGTCCGGCGACCGTGCCGTCGTCCGCTGGCGCTACGGCTGGGGCGGCGCGGAGCCCGGCCACGTGCGAGGCGTGGACGTCATCCGTTTCCGGGATGGGCTGGTCTGCGAGAAGCTCTCCTACGTCAAGGGCTGACCGCGGTGGGAACGTGGGGGACAAAGGAGAGACCGGTAGACGATGAGCTCCCGACGTAGAGGATGCGGCAACGGGTAGCCGTGCTCGTCGAGGGCCGCCGCGTACGACTCCAGCGCCGCTAGGAACCGACGTTGAGCGGGGATCGACTCCAGGACACGTGCGCGAGCCGGCTTCGACCGACAAGCCAACACGCCGGCCCAGGCCTCGTCGACCTCAGCCCGCAAGCCGACCAGCTCACCGGGCGCCTCACGCTCGATCATGACTGCGCCACCCACCAACGGCGCCGATGCTTCCGTACGCGCTGCGGTCGGCGTTTCTCATCTCGTGGACGTCGCGCGTCCGTACGGACCTATGCGTGGGTGCCCGCATGGTCGTTCCAGACGGCGTCCCCGATGTGGCTCTGGTCCTGCCCCGTCAAGCCGAGGAGCGTGCTCGGTGAATCTGTGTTGCGACCGTCAGCCGCCTGCTGCATGACCCTCGATGCCAGGTCGGGCTCGGTGTCGCTGGGGACCACCAGCAGCCGTAGCCGTTGCCCCGAGGACAGGGTCACGATCACCAGGTGGGTGTCGTCGCTCGGGAAGGAGCTCACCTCGACTGCGCCGCGCGCGGCATGGATCCGGCGAGTACTCGGTTCGCCGCTGACGGCGTCCCAGTCGGGGCGGGAGAACAGCAGTCGCTCGATTCGGCCGATCAGGTCCGGGAAGTGGTCCACCAGATCTGCGGCCTCGACGTGAAGATCACGGGACTGGGGCCACCACGCCCCATCGATCGGACCCTCTTGGAAGCTGTTGTCGAGGAGGAGTCGCAGTGCAACGCGCTCGCCCAGCGCCTGCGATGGAATGGATGCTCTCGGCGACGTCCTCATGACGTCCCCTTCCGATCTGCCCCCGCGGACTCGGCGAGTCCGGCCCGGCAGGTGATTGTCACCAACCTACCCCGTGTCCTCCCATTGCTTCCCGACACCGCGGCACCCGATCCGACTGGGAAGACGAACGAGCAGGCGTGTTGCCGAGCTGTGGAGGTCTGGGCAGCTCAGAGAATGGCGCCCCGTGGCGCCACTTCCACGGCCGAAACACCTCTCGCGTACAACGCCAGCAGCCGGTCGCCGTGCCTGCAGCGCAGAACGCCCGAGTCGTGCGAGAGCGTGGTCAGGACGTAGTCGATCGACTCGGCGTCGGTGGTCGCTCCTGGATGCTCGTAGATGACATCCATGCTGTCACCGCCGACGAGCCGGACACGTAGCACGATCCCGCTCATGGCCGTGGGTCCATGGCGCTGTCCGCCTCTCGACCGGCAAGGGTGTCCGGATGGAGGCCTCATCTCCGGTCAGTCACGCCAAGCCTACGCCGGGTCACCCCGGACCTCACTTTGCTTCAGCGTTGAGCATCTGGTTCGTCGAGGAGGACGCCCCGAACCCGGACGGCCGCGAGTGGGGTCCCGTCCGGATGCGCTCAAGCATCGCAGCACAGACCCGCGCTCCGACAAGGGGTGGGCGCGGCTCAGGTCACCGGGTACGGGTGCTCCGTCGCCCGGCCCTGGAACGCCAGGATCGCCGGGTTGCAGATCCGGCCGTCACGGATCTCGATCGCGCGGCTGACTGTCTGGTTCGCGTCCCATCCGTCGGGGCCGGCGAGCACCGTGTCGACGAACGGCAGCAACGCCTCGCTGTTCTCCCAGGTGGCCGAGTTCCAGAGGTAGGAGGGGCTGTGGTCCACCGCGTAGTAGTAGACGCAGCCGCCGACGGTGAACATCGGATCGTCGAACGTCGTGGGCACGGCCCAGGAGAAGCCCATCCCTTCGTCGCACGACACGTCGACGATCAGGCTGCGCGGCCGGAAGGCGTCGAGGTCCTCGGTCTGCAGGTAGGTCAGCGGTGCAGAGGTGTCCTGGAAGGTGCAGTTGACGACGATGTCGAACTCGGCGAGGTACGCCGCCAGCGGCTCGCGGCCACGATCGGTGATCACGCGGCTCACGCCGGGCTCGTGCGGGTCGTGGTCGAACTGGCGGATCTGCACCGAGTGGATGGGCGAACCCACCGCCGCGACCCCGCGCGTGGTCAGGACCGTGACGTCCCCGACGCCGTGCGCCTTGAGGGCGGTCACCGCGCCTCGCGCGGTGGCACCGAATCCGATCACGACCGCGCTCAACCGGCGGCCGTAGTCACTCGTGACGCCGATGAGCTGCATCGCGTGCAGCACCGAGCAGTAGCCCGCCAGCTCGTTGTTCTTGTGGAAGACGTGGAGACCGACGTGGCCGTCAGCCGTCCAGTGGTTCATCGCCTCGAACGCGATGAGGGTCAGCTCGCGGTCGATGGCCAGCTGGGTCATCTTCGTGTCCTGGACGCAGTGCGGCCAGCCCCACAGCACCTGGCCGGCATGCATGCCCGCCAGGTCGGCGTGCTGTGGCTTGGGCAGCACCACGACGTCCGAGCCCGCCAGGATCTCCTCGCGCGAGGCGAAGCCGGCCACGTGCGGCGCCAGCTCGTCGTCGCTGACACCGAAGTGCGCGGCGTAGCCGTGCTCGAGCGTGGTCCGCTGCGCGGTCTCGGGAGCCAGACGGGACAGGTGCTCCGGGTGGATCGGGAGCCGATGCTCGTTCTCCTTGGCGGAGGTCCCGATGACGCCGAGGCTGAGGCGGTTCACCTCTTCTTCGGCACGATGGGGTCGGGGACGTCGCTCTTCCCGGCCGCCTTGGCGTGCTTCTCGGCGCGCTTCTCCTTGATGGACTTGCCGGACTTCTTGGACATGCCTTGCCGTGGCGACTTGTCGCTCATCGGGGTCCCTTGGTCGGAAGCCTGGATGGCTCCATGCGCCCACACTACGCGCGCCCCCTAGCCCGGCGTGCGTGGACGAATGCCGCAGCCAATGGCCGGATCGACGAGTGCAGGGGTAGACACCCGCTACCGGGCGGGTGCTTGGCGTGCCTGCCGGCCGCTCGTCCTGTGTCCGCAGGCACACCCAGGCCCCTCGTGGTACATGACCGTGGCGAGCGCGGTCACATGGCTGCGTGATCTGCTGCCCGTGCACCGGAGGGGATGCTGGAGTCCTCGAAGAGTGACGCGATCGCTTGCACGCCGACGAGGTCTTGCTCTGGCATCTTCAGAGCGCGTTCCGCGAGCCCGTCCTCTCCGTGGTCCCACAGGCTCGCCGCGACCCGAGGCGACCCACGGTCATGGGCCTATGGCGGTGCAGGGCCTGCTGCTGCACTCGTCTGGCCGCGGAGCGGGCAGCCGCTTCGCTGCTGAACCAGTCACCCGAAACGGCGACGCGGATCCCCTCCGGTCGCCAAGCAGTCCACTGCCAGCTACCAGCAGTGTTGACCTGGACCCGGTTGTCAGGGTCGTCGGCGTTCAGGCGGAAGTCATGAGCGGCCTGATCGGCGTAGGCGAGACTCGGGTAAGCGCGCCCGGCCCAGGCGACGACTCGGTTGTCGTGGTCGAGCAGCCACCATGCAGGCTCGCTTGCCAGATTCGTCTCGATGACGAACTTCATCGCTGGCTCCTTGGGGGAACTGTTCCTGGGGTGCCCGTCAGGCGTACTGGCCCGACGGCCCGTCCTCGGCCGATCGGGATGCTCCGTCAAGCATCACGGCGGCGGCAACAAGCGCCCACGCCACCCAGAGTGTGACTTCGGAATCTGAACCGGGATCGACGACGGTCAACTGCCCAGTGCTGGGCGTACCGATCTTGGCTATCTCGGTGCGGATGTGATCCTCGGTCCCCGGGGCGATCGCCCAGCGTTGGGTCCAACCGTTCCCGTAGAGAAGCAGATAGGCCACGTTCATTCACCCCTTCGCGACGGAGGCTTACCCCACGCTGGTGCCCGCCACGATCCGCCGTCGTCGCTCCAGTGTCTTGCGGGGTCGATGCCGGGATGGTCCGCCACTTTCTGGAGGACTTCGGTGGCCGTATGGCCATTCCCGGTCTTGGCAGACGCTTGGAGGGCCCCGTCGCCTTGGTCAGGGGTGAATGTGGGTGGGACGACCAAGACGTGGAGGGTGCGCCGGTCCGACGTCGTGAGCAGGATGAGATGGGTATCGTCGCCGGGGAAGGCGCCCACCTTCACGTAGCGACCGGCGACCCGAACGATGCGTGGCGTGGAATCCCAGTCGGGTGGAGAGACCAACGCGCGGGCGATCCGACCTGACTGCGCCGGGAAGTGGTCCACCAGGTCGGCCAGTTCTACGGCCAGGTCGCCGGTTCGAGGCCACCAACCGCCGTCCAGAATCTGCTTGCCTGGGTGCTCGGCCATGCGAAGTCGTAGCTGAGAACGACTTGGCGACGCGGGTACGGCTACGGGAACGCGATCGTTTGACGTCGACACGACGTCCGCCTCTCGACCGGCAACAGGGCGTCCGGGTGGAGGCCTCATCTCCGGTCAGTCGAACCAAACCTACGCCGGGTCACCAAGTCGGGATACGCCGTCCTCGTCGCGCCTTCGAGCCGTGAGCTGGACGGTTCCGCTGCCAGTGTCGCGCGGGCTGACATCCGGAGCGGAGCCATGGCCCGAGCGGTCCTCGGATTGCCACACGATCTTCGTGCCTCGTGCGCCCGTGCCACGGAGGAGGTTGCGAGGGTCCGTACGCGACGGACGACGGGTGGCGGTCAGGACAGCGGCAGAATTGCGATCGCGCGACGTTGCGATCGACCCGATGCTGGCGTCGCCTTGCTCCGTCGAGCTCCACGAGTCGCTGAGAGGGAGACCGGAGGGGCGGCTTGTCCGGGCCGCACGGGGCCAATGCGCGACCCTTGGGTGTGGTCAGGGTCGCGACGTCGTCGGCGGGAAGAGGACGCTGATCGCGGCCAGACGTCGGTAGTGTGCGTGGATGGCTTCCTTGGCGATGGACCGGGCCGTCGGGCTGGCGCCGGCGATCATCTCGGCGCGCGCCGATGCAAGCGAGGCGTGGGCGTGCGCTGTCAGGTGGTCGGCGAAGTCTCGGTCCTGATCCGTGCTGTGCAGCTCGGGGATCGCGTCGGGGAACGGCGTGGACGTGCTGCGGCCGTCCAGCTGGCCCCACGCGCTCAGCGCTGCCGTGATCGCGGCGAGTTGGTCAGCCTGCTCGGCAAGTGTCAGCCGAGCTAGCGCACGCACGTGGTGGCTGCGCCCGGAGGCGGCAATGTCCCTGCTTGCCGCCATGATCGGCCCGAGCGCGGCGCGCGCCTCCTCGAGGTAGTGGACGTCCGCCGCGTTGCCATCTCGCCGCCTCACCCAGGTAGCCGCTGCAGAGGTCGTCGCTGAGATTGTCCCGGGGGTGTCTGCTGGGGTGGTTCCGGGGGTCGTAGATGCGGCGCTGGACGTGGGACGGGATCCGGGCATGATGTATTTCCCTAGGGTGGTGGAGGCTCACGGGACGGGCGGCACGGGATCAGGGCTAGACCCCCATCGGAAGGTCGTCAGGGCTCGATCGTTCGTGCGGAGGGGCGATGGACGGCAGCGCCGCCAGGGTTTCGAGGTCCTGAAGGACGGCCCACGGGGTGGAGGCCGGCGTCGCGTGGAGGACTTCGAGCAGGCTGTCAACTGAAGCGGAGACCGTGAACCCTCGCGCCGCCTGCTGTCGAACATGAGAAGGAACCGGTCCCAGGCGCTGCGCGGCGAGAATGCCGCGGGCCAGCGCCTCGGCGTCGTCCGGGGCAACGAGTGCGAGTGCGCCGCAATCGGTCTCGGGTAGTCCGCCGTCGTCCGAGGCGATGACGCGGCACCCGGCGTGCTGCGCTTCGATGGAGAGGATGCCGAACGTCTCGTGCCAGTACTGGCTGTTGGAGGGCATGACCACGATGTCGTGCTCTGCGAGGAGCTCGGCCATGCCGGCTGGCGTGCGTCGTGCCGCTACCAGATTGAGGCGCGGGTTCGTGGCGAGCATTCGCTCGATGATCGCACCGTGTGGCTTGTCGGATCCTGCGCGCGTGACGGTGACCGACATCTGGGGGCCCTCGAACAGGTCGGTGTGGAGGATGGAGAGCAGGGTGAAGATCCCCTTCTCCGGCGTCAGCCGACCCGCGTAGAGCACCCTTGTCGGGCCGGAATGCTCCGGGCGGGACTGGACGGCGAACGCCGGCTCCGCGAACGGATGCACCACGTGCACGGTCTCGAGGCTGACGTCGAGAAAATCCGACCACAGGCGCGCGGCGAAGCGGCTGGTTGCGATCAACGTCCGATCGCGGGTCCCTGCGGTCACGGCCAGCCGTTCGTGGTCACGCAGGGGCGGAGGAACGTGGAGGATCTGGTAGGCGGGATGTCTCGTCGGGACGGGAGGGGCCTGGCTCACGAAGACCACGGTGTCGTCGAGACGACTCAGGTCGTCGAGGACCTCGACGGAGTGGAACGGCACGTCATCAAACTGTTCGCGCCCGTCGGACATTCCGACACCCACCGTCACCACGCGCGCCTCGACGCCGCGCCTGTTCAGCTCTCGGACCTGGCCGACCGTGAAGTTCTCTGAGCCTCCGGTGCCCGCCGGCAACGCTTCACCGGGCGACCACACGAACGAGATCACGACGAGCCAGAGGTGAACACAGGCCGTGAGTACGGAGGGGATTGTGCCGTGCTGGGGCGCGAGAGCATCGCGTCACCACCTGCCGTCGCTACAGGCGCCAGTGCGCGAGCGCCCCGTAGCCGAGGCATCGGCCTACCGCCTGCAGTAGTGACGCAAGCCTAGCGCAGCAACGGGCGCGCGCCGTCGCGAGACTGCCCCCTGCGGCGACTTATCGACTGCCACCACACTCGTGCGCCACGTCTTGCGTCTCCACCCAGGAGGCCGCTGGGTGCCGGTCCGGGTGCCCGCGTCTTGAGCCCCCGGGTCTGAGCCGCTGAGGTTCCGCGGGCTGCCGGAGCGGCCTGATCCGTCGTACCCAGCAGTCCGGGTGGCGAGTGCGGGCGCCTTGTTGACAGGAGCCTCGTGCCTTGACCGGCGCCGGTGCGGCCCAGGATCGAGGCTGGTGACGGGCGCGTCGGAGTATCGACTGCGCCGCAGGTCGCCGTTGGCCAGCTGACGTAAGCACCTGACGTGCGCCGTGAGTGGGCGTATGTTCCTCCGATGAGCGAGACACGATCCTCAGTCGAGGTGCTGATCGATCTCGCACGCCGACTCCAGGACCCGGACCGGCAGTCGCGCAGGGGGCAACTGCTTGGGGCGGTGAGGTTCGATCCTCGCGGCTACACAGACCGCTGGCCGCGAGGCATTCGCACATGACCTTCCGGTTCGCCCCCGAGACGACCGGTGCGGTCACGGCCGGCCGCCCACCGTGGGCCGGTGTCATCACCAGGCCGTCGACAATATTGTGGAGCTCAGGACCGAGCGGGCGAGCCGAGACGCCCGAACGACTCTCGCAGATCGACCAGATCACGACGCGGCTCACCACGGAGCACGGGTCACACTGAGTCGGGCCCGACAGGCGGCGCTGTGCAGTTCATCGGCAGGGACACCTTCGGGCACGCTGCGATCCGAGGCAGACGGATCCAGTTCGGCGGCGCGCCGAGCTGAGGAGTGGGCCGGCCTGTAGGCCGGGGCGGGTTCTCGCGTGATTTGCCGTTGGTGAAAAGTAGCGGAAAATGCCCTCTGACCTGCGGAAACGCTGATCTGGAGTGACTGTCCGGAACGGTCGTTCTTGAAGTTCTTGCGGACTCTGTGCGGACTGAATTGGTCTCGGGAGGAGCCGGGTGACGGCCGACAGGGCCGCGAGCGGGAGGGCGTCCACGTTGGTTGGCGGGGTCGGCATCGCGCCCGGCACGCGCTACTGTGTCGGCGCCAGTCGTACTCCACTCGTGGAGTCAGGGAACCCGGTGAGAATCCGGGACTGACGCGCAGCGGTGAAGGTGACGGGCGAGGCAACACACCACTGGAGCGATGCTCCGGGAAGGTGCCTCGCACCGGTTGATCCTGAGTCCGAAGACCTGCTGGCACTGGTGACAATCGTCCCCAGGTCTACGTGGACTCCGCGACAGGGTCCCTGGCCAGATAGGTCCCGTCAGTGTCAGATCCCCGCACCCGCGCCGACCAGTGTCCCGGCGCACTTCGGCCGTGGCAGGCCGCCGACGGCATGCTCGTCCGACTTCGGCTGATCGGTGGCCGGCTCGCGTCGACCGCGTTGCGGTCGCTGGTCGAGGTCGCCGAGGACTACGGCGACGGACGGGTGTACGTGACGTCGCGCGCCAACCTCCAGGTACGCTCCCTGCCCGGCGCCGACGGGCGACTGTCGCCGGAGGCGCTCGCCGCGGTCGAGGGCACCGGCCTCATGCCGACCCGGACCCATGAGCTCGTCCGCAACGTCATGGTCTCCCCGCAGAGCGGCTTGGCCGGGGGCTGTGCCGATCTGCGGGGCGTCGCGCACGAGCTCGACGAGCGGCTGTGCGCTGACCCAGACCTCATGGCCCTGCCGGGCCGGTTCCTTTTCGTGCTCGACGACGGTCGCGGAGACCTCATCGCTCGCACCTGCGATCTCGGACTGGTCGGGCTCGACGCGACGCATGCTCAGCTCCGGGTCGGATCCGGCTGGGGACCGGTCATGCCCATCGCCCAGGCCCCGATACGGATCGCGGAGCTGGCGCACGAGTTCGTCGTGGGCCGAGGGAGCGGGCCGGCTGCGGCGTGGCACGTGGCGGAGCTGGCTGAGTCTCTCGTCGAACCGAACGCGGCCGATCCGCGGCTCCCGGAACCGGCGGGACCGTTGCCATTCGGTCGGATACCTGGCGGCAGCCATGTCGAAGTCCCCGAGAGCGGACTCGACCGCGACGCCATCGCTCACCTGACCGCAGCAGTCGACCACCTGATCGTCACGCCGTGGCGCGGTGTGCTCGTTCCCGAGGAGCGCCGATGACCAGCGTGCGCAGGCCGCCGCGGCGTTACGAGTACGTCGACTCCGGGCCCGCCATCTACGTCGACTCCTTCGCCACCATCCGTCGCGAGGCCGACCTGAGGAACGTCCCGGCCGATGCCGAGAAGCTCGCCGTCCGGATGATCCACGGCAGCGGGCAGGTCGACCTCGCCCACGATCTCGTGGTCCACCCGGAGATGGTGTCGGCGGCTCGAGCCGCGCTGGAGGCGGGCGCACCGATCCTGTGCGACGCCACCATGGTCGCGACCGGTGTCACCCGCAGCCGCCTGCCGAGGGACAACGACGTGCTCTGCCTGCTCAACGACCCCGGGGTGCCCGACCTCGCCCGACGGTGGCACACCACCCGCACGGCAGCCGCGGTCTCGTTGTGGGAACCGCGGCTGGACGGCTCCGTGGTGGCGATCGGCAACGCCCCGACTGCACTGTTCCACCTGTTGGAGCTGATCCTCGACGGCGGCCCGCGTCCGGCGGCGATCGTCGGGTGCCCGGTCGGGTTCATCGGTGCGGCCGAATCGAAGCAGGCCCTGATCGACCTGCACCTCCAGCACCGCATCGACATCCCCTACGTCACTGTCCGCGGCCGTCGCGGCGGATCGGCGATGACCTCCTCAGCCCTCAACGCACTCGCCAAGGAGGCCGAATGACCGGCCGCTTCACCGTCGTCGGCATCGGCCCGGGCGACCCGGAGCTGATCACGCTCAAGGCGGCTCGGATCATCGGCGCGTCACAGGTCGTGGCTTACCACGCCGGCGTGCGGAAGAAGTCCCACGCGCGTCGCATCGCTGACGGGCACGTTCCGGCAGAAGCGATCGAGGAGGAGCTGCGCTACCCGGTCACCACTGGTACTACGGACCATCCCGGGGGATATGTGGGCGCGATGGCCGAGTTCTACGAGGCGTGTGCCGTCCGGCTGGCGACCCATCTCGACGCCGGCCGCGACGTGGTCCTGCTCGCCGAGGGTGACCCGCTCTTCTACGGGTCCTCGATGTATCTCCACGACCGGTTCAAGGACGTCTACGAGACCGAGGTGGTGCCAGGCGTCCCGGCCTTCGCCGCGGCGACCGCCGCCATCGCCGGGACGTCGGGGCCGCTGGTGCGCCAGACCGACGTGCTCACCGTGCTGCCCGGAACCCTGCCGGAGCCCGAGCTCGCACGGCGCCTGGCCGACACCGACGCGGCGGTCATCATGAAGCTCGGTCGCACCTTCCCGGCGGTCCGCTCAGCGCTCACGCAGGCGGGCCGGCTCGAGGGCGCCTGGTACGTCGAGAAGGCCTCGCAGGGGGAGGAGCGATGGTCGCCCGTCTCCGAGGTCGATCCGGACTCCGTGCCCTACTTCTCCCTGATCGTCATCCCCGGTGACTCCGCCCCCCGGCCGGCCGGAGACCGGCTGCGCGATCGACTCCAGGAGCCCGAAGAACCGCTCGAGGCTCTGGAGGGGCGGGCCGCCGAGCTTCTGGTGGTCGGCCTCGGACCGGGCCCGGACGACTGGCTGACCCCGGAGGCGTCGGCTGCGCTGGCCGAGGTCGATCACGTCGTGGGCTACGGCCCGTACGTGGCCCGCGTGCCGCAGCGTTCGGGGCTCACCCGCCACGCGTCGGGCAACACGGTCGAGGTCGACCGGGCCCGTGTGGCGCTCGACCTCGCGAGGGCGGGGAAGAGGGTCGCAGTCGTCTCGGGCGGCGACGCCGGCGTCTTCGGGATGGCAGCAGCGGTCTTCGAAGCGGCCGAGGATCCGGCGTACGCCAGCGTCCGAATCCGGGTGCTGCCAGGCGTCAGCGCCGTCCAGGCCGTCGCCGCACGTGCCGGCGCACCGATCGGAGCGGACTTCGCTGTCCTCTCGCTCTCCGACAGGCTCAAACCCTGGGAAGTGGTGGAAACGCGCCTGCGTGCGATTGCCGACGCCGACCTCGTGCTCGCGATCTACAACCCGGCATCACGCTCACGGACCGAACAGATCGCCACCGCCCACCGGGTCCTCCTGGAGCACCGCAAGCGGGAGACCGTGGTCGTGGTCGGGCGCGACGTCGGCCGGGCCGAGGAGTCGCTGACCGTGACGACACTGGGGGAGCTCGACCCGATGACCATCGACATGAAGTGCCTGCTCATCATCGGCGCCGAGAGCACCCGCGTCAGCCCGGCCGGCGTCTGGACGCCGAGGTACGTGCGATGACCGTCCACTTCGTCGGCGCCGGCCCCGGCGCGGCCGACCTGCTCACCGTGCGGGCGACGCGGCTGCTCTCCGCGGCCGACGTCGTGCTGTACCCGGGCAGCTACCTCGATCCCGAGGTGCTCGCGCACGTCAGTCCGGACGCCGAGCTGGTCGACACCCAGGGCCTCGACCTCGATCGGATCACCGAGCGGCTCGTCACGGCCCACCGTGCCGGGAAGGACGTCGTCCGGCTCGCCTCGGGCGACCTGTCGGTGTACTCCGCGCTCGCCGAGCAGACCCGGCGACTGGACGCTGCGGGCACCCCGTGGGACGTCACGCCCGGCGTGCCGGCCTATGCCGCCGCGGCGGCACTGGTCGGCCGCGAGTTGACCGTCCCGCTCATCGCCCAGTCGGTCGTGCTGACTCGCACCCAGGCGCGCTCGACGGCCATGCCGGAGACCGAGTCGCCGGCTGCGTTCGCCGCGACAGGGGCGACCCTGGTGCTGCACCTGGCCATCACCCGGACCCGCGAGCTGATGGCCGAGCTCGAGGCGTCGTACGGCTCGGACTGCCCCGTCGTGGTCGTCCACCGCGCCAGCCAGCCCGAGCAGCTCGTCCTGCGCGGCACGGTCACCGGCATCGCCGACGCGGTCGAGCATGCCGGGCTGCGGCAGGCCGCGGTCATCCTCGTCGGCCGCGCGCTCGACCCGCGGCCGGGTGGGGAGTCGTACCTGTACGCCACCGACCGGGACCGGAGCGCGAAGTCGAGATGACCCGCAACCAGGCGCTCTACGACGTCATCAACCGCCGCAGGGACACCCGCCGCGAGTTCACAGGCGAGCCTGTGCCGTCCGAAGTCCTCGAGCGGATCCTCTCGGCCGCGCACTGTGCACCCAGTGTCGGCATGAGCCAGCCGTGGGACTTCGTGCTGATCCGGGAGCCGGGGACACTGGCCGACTTCGCGCGTCACGTCGAGAGCGAGCGCGAGCTGTTCGCCGCGTCGCTGTCGGGCGAGCGCGCTGACACCTTCGGACGGATCAAGGTCGAGGGGATCCGTGAGTCCGGCCTGGGCATCGCCGTCGGCTACGACCCGACGCGCGGGGGGCCGGACATCCTCGGTCGCCATGCCATCGCGGACGCTGGTCTCTACTCGGTCGTCTGTGCCATCCAGAACCTGTGGCTCGCGGCGACGGCCGAGCGCATCGGCGTGGGGTGGGTCAGCTTCTACCGCGAGGACTTCCTCCGATCCCTCGTCGGGATGCCGGACCACGTCCGACCGGTCGCGTGGCTCTGCGTGGGCGTCGTCAGCGACGTGCCTGAGGTTCCGGACCTGGAGCGACACGGCTGGCGGCACCGTTCACCGCTGACGACCGTCCTGCACGCGGAGCGCTACGGCGTCAGAGACTCAGGGACCACTGGGTCACCGCCCGCGCCGGCGTCCAACCGGTGAAGCCGCCGATCGGCGCGGCGGTCTCGACGGTGATGCGGGTGAGCTCGCCACCGTGCTCGCCGTAGAGCCGGCCCAGGAGGTGTTCGGTCTCCAGCGTGACGCCATGCACCACCAGACGACCGCCGGGACGCAGCGCGGCCAGGCAGGCGTCGATCACCCCGGCGCGTGTCGCTCCGCCGCCGACGAAGATCGCGTCCGGAGGGCGCAGGCCGGTGAGAGCGTCGGGGGCGCGGCCGGTGACCACGACCAGCCCGGGCACTCCGAGGCGAGCGGCGTTGCGGCCGATCCGCGCGGCCCGCTCGGCGTCAGCCTCGACCGCAGTGGTGGTGCAGGACCGGTGGGCGCGCATCCACTCGATGCCGATGGAACCGGCGCCGGCTCCGACGTCCCACAAGTGCTCACCCGGGGTCGGGCAGAGCCGTGCCAGGGCGCTGGCCCGCAAGTCGCGCTTGGTCAGCTGGCCGTCGTGCTCGAACGCGTCGTCCGGCAGGCCGGCGACCCAACCGCCGACCATCGGGCCGGTGCACTCGAGCGCGATGATGTTGAGCCGAGGGAAGTCGATTCCCCCGTCAGCGAGGACCGACGCCCGATCGAAGGACGCAGAGACCTGGCCGGCACCGCCGAGCTCGCCGAGGACGGTCAGGGCGCTGTCGCCGTACCCGGAATCGACCAGCAGCCGCGCGACCTCGTGCGGGGTCTCCTCGTCCGAGGACAGGACCAGCACCCGGCGCCCGGGAGCGAGCTCACGCCTCAACAGGGACACGTCCCGGCCGACCAGGCTCACGACCGCGCAGGACTCGTCGGGCCAGCGCATGGCGGCGCGCGCGAGCGAGACCGACGAGACCGCCGGCACGACCTCCACCTGGTCGCGGCCGAGCAGCTCGATCAGCGTCGTCGCGACGCCCGACACGAGCGGGTCGCCGGAAGCGAGCGCGACCACGTCCCGATCGCCGTCGACCGAGGCGATCAGCCGAGGCAGCCCCTCGCGCAGCGGCGACGGCCAGGGCTCGCGGCGTTGTCCCGGGACGTCCGGCAACAACCCCAGATGCCGACGGCCACCGAGAACCGTCCCTGCTCCCTCGACGCGCGCCCGGACGGACGCGGACAGACCGCCCCACCCGTCGGCGCCGAGACCCACCACAGTGATCACGCCGGCAGACGCTATCGTGAGGACCGCAAGGCGAGAGGTGCCCCAACTGCCCATCCATCGGAAACGGTGGGGACGGCGGACGGGGAGAATCTGGGAAGCCGGTGAGATTCCGGCACAGGCCCGCTGCGGTGAACCGAGCCTCCACTGAGAGATCAGGGGAGGACTCGACAAGTCCGAAGACCGGCCTCCCGCCAGACCAGTCACTGCTGGCGAACACGAGCGGGAGCCTCACATGCCACAGCACTACCCATTTTCTGCAGTCCTCGGTTGCGAGGCTGACGCGCTGGACGACATGGGACTCGCCCTCGTCCTCACGACCATCTCGCCGGAGATCGGTGGCGTGCTCGTCCGCGGCGAGAAGGGCACCGCGAAGTCGACGACGGTGCGGGCACTGGCCGCTGTGCTGCCGCCGATCGAGGTGTACGCGGGCGACAGGTTCTCGGTGGACCCTGCCGACCCGGCTCCCACCTCGCCCGACGGACCGTTCGGCGCCGACGCGGAGGTCATCGTCCGCCCGGTGCGCCTCGTCGAGCTACCCGTCGGCGCGACCGAGGACCGCGTCCTCGGCTCCCTCCACCTGGAGCGTGCGCTGTCGCACGGCAAGGTCGAGTACGAGCCGGGACTGCTCGCGAGAGCGCACCGCGGGATCCTCTACGTCGACGAGGTCAACCTGCTGCACGACCACCTGGTCGACCTTCTGCTCGATGCCGCGGCGATGGGTCAGGTCACTGTCGAGCGCGACGGCGTCTCGGTCGAGCACGCAGCCCGGTTCGTGCTGATCGGAACCATGAACCCCGAGGAGGGGGAGCTGCGCCCGCAGCTGCTCGACCGCTTCGGGCTCGCGGTCGAGGTCGCCGCCCCGCGAGAGCCGGAGCTGCGCGCCGAGGTCGTGCGGCGGCGGATGACGTACGACGCCGATCCGGCCGCCTTCGCAGAGCGCTACCGCGCCGCCGACCGCGACCTGACCGAGCGGGTCGAGTCCGCCCGCGAGCGGCTCGCCAAGGTGCGGCTCACCGAGCCTGCGCTGTTGAAGATCGCCGAGGTCTGCGCTGCGTTCGAGGTCGACGGACTTCGCGCGGACATCGTCACCGCGCGTACCGCCGTCACCCACGCGGCATGGGAAGGTCGGGACGAGGTCAGCCGCGCCGACATCCGACGTGCCGCCCTGCTCGCGCTTCCGCACCGGCGCCGACGCAACCCGTTCGATGCCCCGGGTCTCGACGAGGAGCTGCTCGACGAGGTACTGGGAGACGACGAGCTCCCGCCCGAGCCACCGGAGGGGCCGGCACCCGAAGACCCCCCGGGCCAGGACGGCGACGAGCAGGCAACCGGTGCTGGCCGGGAGGCTGGTGCGGACACGCCGCCCGAAGGACCCGGCGCACCGCGCGATGCGGAGCGGACCGATCCGGCGGAGGCTGGGGCAACCCCGCCACCGTCGAGCGGCGCAGCGGGCCCCACCACGACTGTCGGTGCCGCGGCCCCCTACCGGCCGAGGCTGCTGAGGGTGCAAGGCCTCGGCGCAGGTGAGGCGGGGCGTCGTAGCCGGGCAGTCGCGAGCACCGGTCGCCGCGTCGGGGCACGCCCCGGCGCCTCCGGATCGCTGGACCTCGTCGAGACGCTGAAGGCGGCGGCCGGGAAGCAAGCGGTCCGCCGCACGGGCAGCGGGCGGGTCGACATCCGGGGCACGGACCTCCGGGTCGCCGTACGCGAGGGCCGCGAGGCCAACCTCGTCCTCTTCTGCGTCGACGCCTCGGGCTCGATGGCAGCGCGCAGGCGGATGATGCAGGTCAAGACCGCGATCCTCTCGCTGCTGCTCGACGCCTATCGTCGCCGCGACAAGGTGGGCCTGGTCACCTTCCGGGGTGCCGAGGCTGCGGTCGCGTTGCCTCCCACGCGCTCGGTCGACATCGCCGCTGCGCGCCTCGACGAGCTTCCGGCGGGAGGGCGTACGCCGCTGGCCGAGGGACTCCTGGAGGCCGCCCGCGTGCTGACTCGCGAACGACTGCGCGATCCGCGACTGCGCCCCCTGCTGGTGGTGGTGACCGACGGCCGCGCCACCGGGGGCCAGGACGCGGTCGCGCGATCGCAACAGGCCGCCGAGTACGTCGCCGGCCTCCGTGTGACGACCGTGGTCGTCGACGGCGAGAGCGGTCCGATGCGACTCGGCCTTGCTGTGAGGCTCGCCGAGCTGCTCGGTGCCGAGCACATCCCGGTTGCCGACGTCAGCGCCGAGGAGCTGGCAGGCACGGTCCGATCCCGCACGCAGAAGGGAGCGGCCTGATGCCCCAGGGCCAGCCCACCGTCGTCCCCGACGACGGCCTGACGACGAAGCAGCGCCGCAACCGGCCACTGCTGATGGTCCACACCGGTGACGGCAAGGGGAAGTCAACGGCTGCCTTCGGGCTCGCGCTGCGCGGCTGGAACCAGGGCTGGAGGATCGGTGTCTTCCAGTTCGTGAAGTCGGCCAAGTGGCGCATCGGCGAGCAGACCGTCCTCGAGCGGCTGGGCCGGCTGCACGACGAGACCGGTGAAGGGGGCCCGGTCGAGTGGCACAAGATGGGCTCGGGCTGGTCGTGGACCCGCAAGCAGGGCGACACCGAGGACCACGAGACCGCGGCCCGTGAGGGGTGGCACGAGATCAAGCGCCGGTTGGCGGACCAGAGCCACGACCTCCTGATCCTCGACGAGTTCACCTACCCGATGAAGTGGGGCTGGGTCGACGTCGACGACGTCGTCGAGGCGCTGGCCGGCCGGTCGGGATACCAGCACGTCATCATCACCGGCCGCAACGCCGATCCTCGCCTGGTCGAGGCCGCCGACCTCGTGACGGAGATGTCGAAGGTCAAGCACCCGATGGACGCCGGTCAGAAGGGCCAGAGGGGCATCGAGTGGTAGCCCTGCCGCGGGTCGTGGTCGCGGCCCCGTCCACCGGGCAGGGCAAGACCACGATCGCGACCGGGCTGATGGCGGCGCTCCGGATCGCCGGACACGAGGTGAGCGGCCACAAGGTCGGGCCGGACTACATCGACCCCGGCTACCACGCCCTAGCGACGGGCCGACCCGGTCGCAACCTCGATCCGCACCTGGTGGGCGAGGATCGGGTGGCCCCGCTGCTCCTGCACGGCGCGTCCGGTGCCGACGTCGCCGTGATCGAGGGTGTGATGGGCCTGCACGACGGCCGACTGGGCACCAACGGATTTTCCTCCACCGCCCACGTCGCCGCCCTCACCCAGACGCCGGTCCTGCTGGTCCTCGATGTTGCCCGGCTGTCTCGCTCGGCTGGAGCGATCGCCCTCGGCATGGCGAGCTTCGACCCCGGGGTCCGCGTGGCCGGGATCGTCCTCAACCGGGCGGGCTCGGACCGCAACACCGCCGAGATCGTGGCCTCGCTCGAGCGCACGGGTCTGCCGGTCGTTGGCGTCATGCCGCGCGACGACCGGCTCTGCACGCCGTCGCGCCATCTCGGTCTGGTGCCCGCTGAGGAGCGGCACGGCTCGGTCCGGATGATCGAGCGGCTCGGCGCGCAGGTCGCCCGTCATCTGGACGTCGACGCGATCCTCGAGATCGCCCGCTCGGCGCCTGACCTGGCCGACGCGCCCTGGAGCCCCGAGCACGAGGTCAGGCCGGCCGGCACGGGCCGGCACCGACCGGTCGTCGCGATGGCCGGCGGGCGCGCCTTCACCTTTCGGTACCCCGAGACCGAGGAGCTCCTGACAGCCGCGGGGTGCGACGTCGTCACGTTCGATCCGTTGGTGGACCGAACGCTGCCCGCCGGCACCCGGGCCATCTACCTCGGCGGCGGCTTCCCCGAGGTGTACGCCGCCGAGCTGGCCGCCAACCGCGGCCTGTTGGACGACCTGCGCGCAGCCGTGGCCGCCGGGGTCCCGACGGTCGCCGAGTGTGCCGGGCTGCTCTACCTGGCGGAGTCGCTCGACGGGGTGCCCCTGGCCGGCGTCCTCCCAGTCACCGCGGCGATGGCGGAGCGGCTCGTGCTGCGCTACCCCGTCGCCATCGCGGCCTCCGACTCGCTGCTCACCAAGGCCGGCGAGGAGGTCACCGGCCACGAGTTCCACCGCACCCGGACCACCCCGGGAGCCGGCGGCAGCGCAGCCTGGACGATCGACGGCGAGACCACCGGCTACACGAGCGACAACCTCCATGCGTCGTACCTCCACGTCCACTGGGCCGGTCACCCGCACCTCGCCCAGCGGCTGGCCGACGCCGCCCATGCTGCGGCGACCCACGTGGCCCCGACGGTGGCGCTACCTCCCGCGCGCGTCGCACCGGCCCGCGTGGCCGAGCCGCTGCGTCACCACGGCGACGTCGAGACGGGAGATGGCCTCCTGGACTTCGCCGTCAACGTCTACGACGGGACCCGGCCGGCCTGGCTCGAGCGCGCCCTACGCGAGAGCCTCACCGCCGCAACGGCGTATCCCGACCCCGCGCGGGCCCGCGCGGCGATCGCCCAGCGGCACGGCCGCAAGGTCGAGGAGGTGCTGCCGACCGCCGGTGCCGCAGAGGCGTTCACGCTGATCGCCCGACTACGGCAGTGGCGGCGCCCGGTCGTCGTGCACCCCCAGTTCACCGAGCCCCACGCCGCCTTGGAGCAGGCCGGACACACCGTCACGACGGTCGTGTGCCGACCAGAGGATGGCTTTGCCCTGGACCCCGACGCGATCCCCGACGACGCCGACCTCGTCGTCATCGGCAACCCCACCAACCCGACCGGCGTGCTTCACCCGGAAGACATGCTGCGTCGACTCCGCCGAAGAGGTCGTCTCGTCGTCATCGACGAGGCCTTCATGGACGCAGTTCCCCGCGAGACCGGCTCCCTGGCCCGCGAGCGACTCAGGAACCTGCTGGTCGTCCGGAGTCTCACCAAGCACTGGTCCATTCCGGGCATCCGTGCCGGCTACGTCGTGGGCGATCGCGCCCATGTCCGCTGGCTGGCCGCCCGGCAAACGCCTTGGTCGGTTTCGACATCGGCCATTGCCGCCACGATCGCGTGCACCAGCCGAACCGCGACCCCCGAGGCCCACGAGCGCGCGGCCACCCTTGCCCGTTGGCGCGAAAGCATGGAAGACGGTCTTCGCGCACGCGGCATCGTCCACGTGCCGTCGGCGGCGCCGTTCGTCCTGGCCCGGCCGGGAGAGGGCACCCATGCGGCACTGCGGGAGCGTGGCGTCGCCGTGCGCCGCGCCGACACCTTCCCGGGGCTCGACTCCACCTGGGTCCGCATCGCCGTCCGCCCTCCGGCGGTGACCGACCAGCTCTTCACCGCCCTCGATGCGGTCCGCCTGCTCCAGCCCACCTCCTGAGGACAGCCATGCCCCACGTCTCCGCCCCTTCCCACCACGCCCGCGACCGCGCAGCCGAGCGCCTGGCCGCACTCGCCATCCCGCCCGGCGCACTCGGCCGCCTCGGGGAGCTGGGCATCTGGGTCGCGTCCTGCCAGGGCCACGTGCCGCCGAGGCCCGTGGACGACGTCCGGCTCGTCATCTTTGCCGGTGACCACGGCGTCGCCTCCCACGGTGTCTCCGCGTTCCCACCCGCGATCACTGGGGCGATGGTCCGCACCTTCCTGGCGGGCAAGGCGAGTGTGAATGCCCTGGCCGCGGTCCACGACGTCGCGGTCCGCGTGCTCGACCTCGGCGTCGACGACGACTTCGCCGACCTCGACGCCGGCACCCGCGCAGCGCTGACGGCACACAAGATACGGAGGTCGAGCGGCGCCATCCACCTCGAGGACGCCCTCACGCCGGACCAGACCCGGCAGGCGCTCGACGCCGGCGCGGCGATCGCGCGCGAGGAGATCCGGGCCGGTGCCGACCTCCTGCTCAGCGGCGACATGGGCATCGGCAACACCACCCCGGCAGCGGCGCTCATCGCTGCCGGGCTGGGTCTCCCCGCAGCCGAGGTGGTCGGGCGTGGCACGGGAATCGACGATGCAGGGCTGGCGCACAAGACCGAGGTCATCGACGTCGCCCTCCGGCGTGCAGGCAGCCGGATCGGCGATCCGGTAGAGACATTGACCGCGCTGGGCAGCGCCGACCTGGCCGCAACGACCGGCTACCTCCTCGCCGCAGCCCAGGACCGCGTACCGGTGTTGCTCGACGGACTGATGAGCGTGGCCTGCGCCCTCACAGCTGACCGGATGGAGCCGGGGGCCGCAGACTGGTATGCCGCCGGGCACCGCTCCACCGAGCCCGCCCAGTCGCTCGCGCTTGCGAAAATGGGTCGCGAGCCGCTGCTCGACCTCGGCATGCGACTGGGGGAGGGGTCCGGCGCCGTGGCCGCCGTGCCGGTCGTCCGGAGCGCCTCCGCACTGCTTCGCGACGTGGCGCTGCTCGCCGAGCTCGGCGCTTGATGCCGCTCGTGGGGGCCGTGACGGCGGTGGATCCGCCCTGCCACGGCTTCGCATGAGTGCCCGGGCGATGGGGCTTCTGCTCGGCTTCGCCGCCGACCGGCTCCTGGGTGACCCCCGACGTTTCCACCCAGTGGCCGGTTTCGGCGCCGCCGCGACGGGCCTCGAGCGAAGGCTGTACGCCGACTCGCGGGCGACGGGCGCGGCACACGTAGCAGCGCTGGTCGGGGCCGCGATCGTGCTCGGTGTCGCAGCCGAGCGGACGGCGCGGCACCCGGTGGCACGGGCGGGCGCTACTGCGATCGCGACGTGGACGGTCCTCGGGGGGCGCTCCCTGGAGCGCGAGGCACTCGCCGTGGACGGGCACCTGACGGTCGGCGACCTGCCCGCGGCCCGCCAGCGACTCACCCACCTCGTGGGCCGTGACACCTCGGCCTTGGAGGCGTCGGAGGTGGCCCGCGCCGTCGTGGAGTCGGTCGCCGAGAACACCTCGGACGCCGTTGTGGCACCGCTCGTGTGGGGTGCCGTCGCGGGGGTGCCCGGCCTTCTCGCCTACCGCGCGGTCAACACCCTCGACGCGATGGTCGGCCACCACAACGACCGCTACGAGCGGTTCGGCTGGGCCGCCGCAAGCCTCGATGACTTGGTCAACCTTCCCGGCTCCCGGCTCGCCGGCGCCGCCACGCTGCTCGCCTCGCCGGGAACGGCGGGCGCCGCCGCCCTCGCCTGGCGTCGCGACGCCGCCGCCCACCCGAGCCCCAACGCCGGTGTGGTCGAAGCCGCGTTCGCGGGGGCGCTCGGGATCCGGCTGGGCGGGACCAACCGCTACTACGGCAACCGGGTCGAGCGCCGGGCGGTCATGGGCGACGGCCGGCCTCCACGACCCGGTGACATCGGCCGCGCCACCCGGCTCGCACGCGCGGTAGGCGTCATCAGCGCGGTCGTGTCCGCGTGCGGCGCGCTGCTCGCGGGACGGCGCCCACGGTGGGTCGGCGTTGCGATAGCATCCGGCCAACGGGCACGAGGAAGCCGGTGGGAATCCGGCACAGTCGCGCTACTGTGACATCGCCTCCGGGCGGTGGAGTCAGACCCGAGTGTCCGTCATCCATCCCATCGAACAGGGACGCACGTATCCCTGAGGAGGACACATGTCGCACGTCTCCGCGGCGCCGATCGCCGGCGCCCCTTCCGTTCCGACGATCCCGATCGGTCAGCTCGCCCCGTGGGCGCTCTTCGTCGGCTTGCTCGGCACTCTGGTGCTCTTCTTCGTCAGCACCGACCAGGGTGCGGTCTCCCTCCTGGCGGGCACCGCGATCCACGAGTGGGTCCATGACGGACGCCACCTCCTCGGCTATCCCTGCCACTGAGCCTGACTCCAGACTGAGCCCTGACTCCAGGGCCGAGATCTGACCGCGCTTCGGCGCGACAACCGACCTCCGCGAAGGCGGCGGGGGTCGCTTTGTCGAACCCTTCTCGCGCGCCGCGCCGACTTCGGCGCCGCGCTGCCTCCTGAACGGAACCAAGCATGACCGCACGCGCATTCCTCATCCGTGGTCTGGTCGCCGGCCTCATCGCCGGCATCGCCACCTTCTTCGTCGCCTACTGGGTAGGCGAGCCCTACGTCGAGGCCGCCATAGTCCTCGAGCAGTCGGCCGTCGCCGCCGAGGAGACGCCGGGCGGGGCATCCCACGACCATGGCGCCGGGATCTCCGGCAGCAGCGAGACTCCCAGCCACTCCCACACTGACGAGGGCGCGGTTGTCTCCCGGCACACCCAGAGGACCTGGGGGCTGCTCACCGGCAGCCTCGCCGTCGGCGTCGCGCTCGGCGGCATCGTCGGCCTCATCGCGGCCGGCACCATCGGCCGCATGGGGCGGCTCCAGCCCAGCCAATCCACCGCCGTGGTCACCCTGCTCGGCTTCGTCGCCTTCGCCCTGGTGCCGTTCCTGAAGTACCCGGCAACCCCACCGGCCGTCGGGAGCGGCGACACCATCGGCGACCGGACCGCGCTCTACTTCGGCTTCGTCGTCGTCTCTGTCCTCGCCGCGCTTGCCGCGACGTACGCCGCGCTGAGGCTGCGCAACCGCCTCGACACGTACGGCGGCGTCGTCGCCGGGACGGCCGGCTACCTGATCGTCATGGTGGTCGCCGGACAGTTGTTCGCGACCGTCAACGAGGTCGGCGACTTCCCGGGCGACACGCTGTGGTTCTTCCGCCGCGCGTCCCTGATCACGTTGGCCACCATGTGGGGCGTGATCGGGGTGGTGCTCACCGGGCTGGTCGGGCGGCTCCACGCCGTGCAGACGACACAGGCGCAGCGGCGCGCGCTCGCTGCGAGCCTCTGAGCGCGACTCTCGCGAACCAGCCCGTCGGCTCCCGCGGTCAGCGCGGGAGCCGACGGCTCTCCACGGGCGTGTCGGCCACCAGGTGGTCCGAGACGATCCGGCGGGCTGCGTCGGGGTCGACACCGCCGTACCAGACGTCGTCGGGCTGCACGCTGACGACCGGCGCCTGGTTGCAGGGGAACTGGCATCCGGTGTGGGTGACCAGCACGTCATCGTCGCCGAGGCCCGCCTCCACGAGTCCCAGGACCAGCGCCCGGACGGTCTCCTCGGATCCGCGGGCCGTGCAGCGCGGCCCGCGGCAGATGAGCACCTGACGCCGGTGGCCCGGCACGTCCTCCCACGCGGCCGAGGTCAGGCCCGGCTCGTCTCCGGAGATCGGCTTGAGGTCGAACGATGCGACGTCGATGTCCTCGACCGCCGACGCCAGCCTGGTCGCAACCTCGATGACCGGCCGATGCCCGGTGCGCTCGCGCCACCAGTGCGCTGCGATGCGGCGCAGCCAGGAGTGGGCCGGCGCGAGCGGTCCGACGTCCACCCCTGCGAGGACGACGCGGGCGGCGCCGAGATCCGCGAGCCGGGTCAGCTCACGCGAGAGCGAGGGGTCACCCATCTGCAGGAAGGCGACGGTCGCATCGTGGCGGGCGGCCGCGATGAGCAGCTCGTCGCGACGGTTCACGTCGGAGACGGACATGCCGACAAGGACGAGCGCCCTGCCCGCGCGGGTCATTGCTGGACCAGCCTGTCTTCGATGACCGGCACTCTCACGACTGCTCCCGGACCCAGCCGACGGCATCGTCCACGTCGTGCACGGTCGGCACGCCGACCGGGCCAGCAGGACGTCGTACCACGATCACGGCGACGCCGAGCTCGGCGGCGGCCTGCATCTTGGGCCAGGTGTAGGTGCCGCCGGAGTTCTTGCTGACGAGCACGTCGGTGGCGTGCTGCCGCATCAGCGCGAGCTCGCCGTCGAGGGTGTAGGGACCCCGGCTGGTCAGCAGCGTCCACGTCTCGGGCACGCCGAGGGCGGGGCGGTCGACGACCCGGGCGAGCACGGTGTGCGTCGTCAGGGCGGGGATGAAGCGGGCCAGCTCCTGGCGGCCGACGGTGAGGAACGGCCGCGCACCGAGGCCCGCGGCCAGGATGCTCGCCTGCTCGTGGTCCTCGACATGGTGCCAGCTCGGGTCCGGTTCCCAGCCGGGGCGCTCGAGCCGTAGCAGGGGGACGCCATCGAGACGACAGGCGGCCGCGGCATTGGCGGTCATGCCGAGGGCGAAGGGATGCGTCGCGTCGACCACGGCGTCGTAATTGGCCAGCGTGGACCGCAGGCCGTCGACGCCGCCGAAGCCGCCGATGCGCACCCTCCCGACGGGCAGCCGTGGCTCGGCGACGCGGCCGGCCAGCGAGCTCGTCACCTCGATGCCGCTGAAGTCGTCGACCAGCCTGGCCGCGAGGTCGCGGGCCTCACTGGTGCCGCCCAGGAGCAGGAGCCTCACGCGGAACCTCCTGGCGGCAGGACGGGGAGGTCGGCTGGTGCGCCCTCCCGGGCGAGTGCCAGCAGCGCCTCGACGTCGAGGTGCTCCTCGACCAGGTCGCCCAGCCGGTCGAGCCTGGCGTCGCGGGCGGCACCGAAGGTGACCGCGGACGGCACTCTGCCGAGCAGCTCGGACAGCAGCGCACCGCGCAACGCGTCGCCCTCGAGGCTGCCGTGCCACATCGTGCCGAGGACCTTGCCCGCACGGGTCCCGCCGAGGAACTCCTCGCCGCCGCCGCGGGTGATCCGGCCGTGGTGGATCTCGTAGCCCCAGGCGGGTACGCCCAGGGCGGCGCCCGTGGGCAGTCGCAGCACCTTCTCGGCAGCGAAGTCCGTGCGGACGTCGAGCAGTCCGAGGCCCTCGACCTCCGTACCCGGCAACCCCTCGACTCCGTCACTGTCGGCGATGGTGCGCCCGAGCATCTGGAAGCCGCCGCAGATGCCGAGCACCGGGCGACCGCGGCGCGCGTGGGCGAGGATCGCGGCGTCGAGCCCCTGCACACGCAGCCAGCCCAGGTCGCTGATGGTCGAGCGGGTTCCCGGCACCACGATCAAGTCGGCGTCCGCGACATCGCGAGGATGGGAGACGAAGACGACCTCGAGGTCGGGCTCGAGCCCGAGCGCATCGACGTCAGTGAAGTTGCTGATCCGCGGCAGCCGCACGACCGCGACCCGGTAGGTGGCCGCGCCGCGCGCGCGACGACCGTCCAGGTCGAGGGCGTCCTCGGAGTCCAGCCACAGGCTCGCGTCCCAGGGCAGCACGCCGTAGACGCGACGGCCCGTGAGTCGCTCGAGCGAATCAACGCCGGGGGAGAGGAGCGCCAGCTCGCCGCGGAACTTGTTGACCACGAAGCCGGCGACCAGCCGTTGATCCGCGGGCTCAAGGAGCGCGACCGTGCCATGCATCGCCGCGAAGACGCCGCCCCGGTCGATGTCGCCCACGACCACCGTCGGCAGCGCCGCGTGTTGGGCCAGACCCATGTTGACGTAGTCGCTGGCACGCAGGTTGATCTCGGCCGGACTGCCGGCTCCCTCGGCCACGATCACGTCGAAGCGCGAGGCGAGGTCGTCATACGCCGTGTGCGCCGTCGTGCTCAGGTGACGGCGACCCGTCTCCCACTCCGCCGACGAGACCTCGCCCCCGGGGTGGCCCATGAGCACGACGTGGCTGCGCCGGTCACTGCCCGGTTTGAGGAGCACCGGGTTCATCGCCGGCTCAGGGGCAACGCGGGCCGCCAACGCCTGAACCCACTGCGCTCGGCCGATCTCGGCGGTCGTCCCGTCGGCGGCGGCGCACACCATCGAGTTGTTCGACATGTTCTGAGCCTTGTACGGCGCCACCTTCACGCCCCGTCGCGCGAAGGCACGGCACAGGCCAGTCGTGACGACCGACTTGCCGGCGTCCGACGTCGTCCCGGCGACGAGAAGACCGCTCACGGCTGCGCCTCCGGAGCGCGCAGCAGGGAGACGTCCATCACCCAGCCGGCCCCTGCCTTCGCCCGATCGCGCGCCGCTTCCATCGACGGGAGCACGTCGGCGACCCGCCCGGCGACGAGCTCCTCGGAGCCGGTGCCGAGGTTGGCGCCCCACCAGATCGACCAGTCGTCGAGCCCGGCCAGGTCGAGCGTGCCGGTGAGCATGACGCAGAGGTTGGTCTGGCCGGCCGCGAGGTCCTCGCGGAGCCGGCGGCCGGTGGTGACATGGACCGCGCGGCCGACCGGATGCAGCACGATCCGATGGCGGGCGGCCAACAGCTGCGGCGCGCTGATGCCAGGCAACACGTCGTACTCGAGCGTCATCCGCTCGGCGAGCCGGTCGACGACTCGGATCGTGGAGTCGTACAGAGAGGGGTCGCCCCAGACGAGGAGGGCCGCGGTGCCGCCCCGCTCGCGCAGCACCTTCTCGTAGGCTGCCACCCGGGCCTCGTGCCAGTCCGTGACGGCCTTGGCATAGTCGGCCGGATGCGCCCGATCCCGCTCCGGATCGGGCACGGCGATCACCTCGACGCCATGCTCGGCGGCGATGGTCCGCCGAGCGGCGAGCAGGGCGTCGTCCTCGCGCTTCTCGGCGGCGAGGACGTAGTCGCACGACCGGAGTGCGTCGGCGACCTCGGGGGTGACGTGTTGCGGCCCCATGCCGACGCCGAGAACGCGGATCCTCATCGAATGCTCACTCGCGGTCCTCGAGGTCACCCTCGACCTCCAGGTACACCTGCTGCATCGCGGCCAGGGTGTCGGCGTCGGGCTCGGCCCACAGGCCACGCTCGGCCGCCTCGTGGAGCCGCTCGACGATGCCCCGCAGCGCCCACGGGTTCGACGTGCGCAGGAACTCCTGGTTGGTCTCGTCGAGGACGTACTCCTGGGCGAGCTTGTCGTACATCCAGTCGTGCACCACGCCCGCGGTGGCGTCGAAGCCGAACAGGTAGTCGACGGTGGCGGCCAACTCGAAGGCACCCTTGTAGCCGTGGCGCTGCATGGCGGCGATCCATCGCGGGTTGACCACACGAGCACGGAAGACTCGGGCGGTCTCCTCCGACAAGGTGCGGGTGCGGATCGCGTCCGGAGAGGTGGAGTCTCCGACGTACGCCTTCGGGTCCGAGCCAGTGAGTGCGCGGACGGTGGCGACCATGCCGCCGTGGTACTGGAAGTAGTCGTCGGAATCGGCGATGTCGTGCTCAGCGGAGTCGACGTTCTTGGCGGCGACCTTGATGCGCCGGTAGTTGGCACGCATGTCGTGGGCGGCCGGTGCACCGTCCAGGTCGCGACCGTAGGCGAAGCCGCCCCAGGCGGTGTAGACCTCGGCGAGGTCGTTGTCGTCGCGCCAGGTGCCGGACTCGATGACCTGCAGGATGCCGGCGCCGTACGAGCCGGGCTTGGAACCGAAGATGCGGGTCCTGGCGCGTCGGGCATCACCGTGCTCGGCCAGATCGGCGGCATAGTGGGCGCGCACGTAGTTCTCCTCGGCCGGCTCCTCGAGCTCAGCCACCATTCGCACCGCATCGTCGAGCATCGCCACGACGTGGGGGAACGCATCGCGGAAGAACCCGGAGATCCGCACGGTGACGTCGATGCGCGGCCGGCCGAGCTCCTCGAGCGGGACGACGACCAGCTCGCGGACCCGACGCGACTCGGCGTCCCACTCCGGTCGCACACCGAGGAGGGCGAGCACCTCGGCGACGTCATCGCCCGAGGTGCGCATGGCGCTGGTGCCCCACACCGACAAGCCGACCGACGTCGGGTAGGTACCGGTCTCGTCGAGGTACTTCTGCACCAGCGAGTCGGCCATCGCCTGGCCGGTCTGCCACGCCAGTCGGCTGGGGACGGCCCGGGGGTCGACGGTGTAGAAGTTGCGCCCGGTCGGCAGCACGTTGACCAGACCGCGCAGGGGAGAGCCGGAGGGACCGGCCGATACGAACCCACCGGCGAGCGCGTGGAGAACCGCGTCGAGCTCACCGGTCGTCCTCGCCAAGCGGGGAACCACCTGCTCGGCCGCGAACGTCAGCACCTGCTGGACCTCCGGCGCCACCTGGAGGGCGGCCGCGACCGCCGGGTCCCAGCTCGCCGCTTCCATCGCCTCGACAAGTGCCCGAGCCCGAGCCTCGGTCTCATCGACCGCCCGCAGGTCGGCGCCCTCCTTGAGGCCGAGCGCGGCTCGCAGGCCGGGGATCGCGTTGCCGACGCCACCCCACACCTGCGCGGCGCGCAGAATCGAAAGCACCAGGTTGACGCGGGCCTCACCCACCGGCGCCGCCCCCAGGACGTGGAGGCCGTCGCGGATCTGGGCATCCTTGATCTCGCACAGCCAGCCGTCGACGTGCAGCAGGAAGTCGTCGAACTCCTCGTCGTCCGGACGCTCATCCAGACCGAGGTCACGGTGCAGCTGGGCGGCTTGCATCAGCTGCCAGATCTCACCGCGGATCGCCGCCAGCTTGGCGGGGTCCATCGCGGAGATCCTGTCGTAGTCCTCGAGCAGCCCCTCGAGCCGGGCGATGTCGCCGTAGGACTCGGCGCGCGCCATCGGCGGCACGAGATGGTCGACGATCGTGGCGTGCGCGCGGCGCTTGGCCTGGGCGCCCTCACCCGGGTCGTTGACCAGGAACGGGTAGACCAGCGGCAGGTTCGCGATCGCGGCGTCGGGCCCGCAAGCGGCGGACAGGGCCGCGTTCTTGCCCGGCAGCCACTCCATCGAGCCGTGCTTGCCCAGGTGCACCACGGCGTGCGCCCCGAACCCGCCGGCGCCGACGTCCGCCCCGAGCCAGCGGTAGGCCGCGAGGTAGTGGTGGCTCGGCGCCAGGTCCGGGTCGTGGTAGATCGCGACCGGGTTCTCGCCGAAGCCGCGCGGCGGCTGGATCAGGATCACGACATTGCCGGCCTGCAGGGTGGCGAGGACGATCTCGCCGTCGTCGTTGACGAACAGGCTGCCCGGCGACTCACCCCACGCCTCGACCATCGCCTCGCGCAGTGACGCCGGCAGGTCGGCCGTCCAGGCGTCGTACGCCGCCTTGTCGATGCGCACGTGCGCGTCGGTGAGGTCCGCGGTGGTCAGCCACTCCTCGTCCTGCCCGCCCGCGGCGATCAGTGCGTGGATCAGCGCGTCGCCGGCCTCGGTGTCGTCACCGAGGTCGAGGAGGGGGAGGACCGGGTTGTCCGTGCCGAGGTCGTAGCCCTCCGCGCGCAAGCGGCGCAGCAGCCGGATCGCGGAGACCGGTGTGTCCAGGCCGACCGCGTTGCCCACCCGCGCATGCTTGGTGGGGTAGGCGCTCAGCATCAGCGCGACCCGCTTCTCACCGTTGGGCACCCGGCGCAGGACGGCGTGGTTGACCGCGATACCAGCGACCCGGTCGCATCGCTCCGCGTCGGCGACGTACGACGGCAGGCCATCCGCGTCGATCTCCTTGAACGAGAACGGAGCCGTGGTGATCCGGCCGTCGAACTCCGGGATGGCGATCTGGCTGGCATAGTCGAGGGGGCTGATGCCGTCGTCGGAGGCCTCCCACTCGGCCCGGCTGTTGGTCAGGCACAGACCCTGCAGCACAGGGATGTCGAGCGCCGCCATCCGCTCCACGTCCCACGCCTCGTCGTCGCCGCCCGCACTGGCGGTCGCTGGTGCGCTGCCCCCGGCCGCGAGGACCGTCACGACGACCGCGTCGAGCGTCTCGAGCGCCTCGTAGAGATCGTCGGGTGCCGATCGGAGCGACCCCGCGAAGATCGGCACACCGACGGCGCGGCCCGTCGCGTCGATCGCGTCGGCGAGGCAGTGGGCGAACGCGCTGTTCCCGCTGGCCTCGTGGGCACGGTAGTAGAGCACCCCGACCCGCGGCAGCCCACTGTCGCGCGCGGCTGCCCGGTCGGCATGCCCCCACGCCGGGATCGCCACCGGCGGCTCGAACCCCTCGCCCGTCAGCAGCACGGTGTCGGAGAGGAAGGCGTGCAGGTGAGCGAGGTTGGCCGGACCACCCTCGGCCAGGTACCGGTGCGCCTCGGCGGCCGTCCCCATCGGCACGGTGGAGACTTCCATCAGCTCGGCGTTCGGCTGTTGCTCCCCGCCCAGGACCACCAGCGGAGTGCCGTCCTCACGCACGGCCGAAAGACCGGGCCACAAGTCCTGAGGCGACCCGAGCAGGCGCACGACGACGAGGTCCGCCCCTGCGACCAGGGTGGTGAGCTCGGGGTCAGTGCTGCGGGCGGGATTCGCCCAGACGTAGCCGGCTCCGCTGGCGCGGGCAGACAGCAGGTCGGTGTCGGACGTCGACAGCAGTGCGATGCGGGCACGCGCAGCCATGGGCCGGTTTCCTCCTCCGGGGTTCTCGCCCCGTCAATCGGTCGGATCAGCCCATGGCCAGTGTCTGGCTGCGTCTTCTCGACGTCACAGTGGCGGAACCGCCCCGGAGTCTCACCGGGTTCCTGCACCACGAGCGATCCGCAGCCTACGGGAGAATGACCGGCATGACTCACCCGGTCTATGTTGTCCGCCACGGCCAGTCAGAGTGGAACGTCCGCCGCCTGACGCAGGGGCAGACGGCCCATCCGCCGCTGACCGAGCTCGGCCGGTTGCAGTCGGCCGCAGCGGCGGAGCTGATCGCGGCGGATCTCCAGGATCTGGGGCTTGCTGTCGAACGTCTCGTCAGCAGCGACCTCACCCGCGCGAAGGAGACCGCCGCCGTCATCGGTCGCCGACTGAGTCTGCCCGTCGAGTCGGATCCTCGCCTTCGCGAGCAGCACCTGGGGGAGCTGCAGGGCCGCTCCTACGACGAGACCTGGACGGCAGCCGAGGCCTTCGACTGGTCCGATCCGACACGGCCGATCGCTGGCGGCGAATCGCTGATGGACGTCTACGAGCGGATGGGTGCTGTCCTCGAGGACCTCAGCCCCACCGGTGTCTCGATCCTGGTCTCGCACGGGGACGCGATCCGCGCCGCGGTCGCCTACCTCAACGGGGTGAAGCCCCACGAGTCCGACTGGGTCGAGGTCCCCAACGGCGCCGTAGCGCGGGTCGACGGCACGATCACGTGGCTCGGCACCAGCTACCCGCCCACGACCGGTGCGTCGACGTAGACGGTCCCTCCGAGCGCGACGAACTCGGCGGACTTCTCGGCGAAGCGGTCTCGTACGTCGTGGCTGATCCGCATCGAGCAGAACTTGGGGCCGCACATGGAGCAGAAGTGCGCGGTCTTGGCGCCTTCGGCGGGCAGGGTCTCGTCGTGGAAGGCCTCGGCGGTGTGCGGGTCGAGGGACAGGGCGAACTGGTCGTGCCAGCGGAACTCGAAGCGCGCCTTGCTCAGGGCGTCGTCCCACTCCCGGGCGCCGGGGTGTCCCTTGGCGACGTCGGCGGCGTGGGCGGCGAGCTTGTAGGTGATCACGCCGGTCTTCACGTCGTCGCGGTTCGGGAGGCCGAGGTGCTCCTTGGGGGTGACGTAGCAGAGCATCGCGGTGCCGTGCATGGCGATCGTCGCGGCGCCGATGGCGCTGGTGATGTGGTCGTAGCCGGGCGCGACGTCGGTCGCGAGAGGGCCGAGGGTGTAGAACGGCGCGCCGTGGCACCACTCCTGCTGGAGGCGCACGTTCTCCTCGACGAGGTCGAGCGGCACGTGGCCGGGGCCTTCGACCATCACCTGGACGTCGTGCTCCCACGCCCGGGTGGTGAGCTCGGCGAGGGTGCGGAGCTCGGCGAGCTGGGCGGCGTCGTTGGCGTCGGCGACGCTGCCGGGCCGCAGCCCGTCGCCGAGGGAGAAGGCGACGTCGTAGGCCGCGAAGATCTCGCAGAGCTCGTCGAAGTGGGTGTAGAGGAAGTTCTCCTCGTGGTGGGCCAGGCACCATCCGGCCATGATCGATCCGCCGCGGGAGACGATTCCGGTGACCCGCTGGGCGGTGAGCGGGACGTGGCGCAGCAGCACGCCTGCGTGGATGGTCATGTAGTCGACGCCCTGCTCGCACTGCTCGATCACCGTGTCGCGGAAGACCTCCCAGGTGAGCTTGTCGGCCTCGCCGCCGACCTTCTCCAGCGCCTGGTAGAGCGGGACGGTCCCGATCGGGACGGGTGAGCTGCGCAGGATCCACTCGCGGGTGGTGTGGATGTCCTCGCCGGTGGAGAGGTCCATGACGGTGTCGGCGCCCCAGGTGGTCGCCCAGGTGAGCTTGTCGACCTCCTCGGCGATGCTGCTGGTGACCGCGGAGTTGCCGATGTTGGCGTTGATCTTCACGAGGAAGCGTCGGCCGATGATCATCGGCTCGGACTCGGGGTGGTTGACGTTGGCGGGGATGATCGCGCGTCCGGCGGCGACCTCGCTGCGCACCAGCTCGACGTCGCAGCCCTCGCGTGTGGCGACGTACTGCATCTCCGGCGTCACGATGCCGCGGCGGGCGTAGTGCATCTGGGTGACGGTGCGTCCCTCGACCGCTCGCCGAGGTGCGCGCCGCTCGCCGGGCCACTCCTCGCGGGCGCCGCCGCGTCGTACGGCCGAGCGGCCGTTGTCCACCAGGCGGGTCCGGCGGCCGTCGTACTCCTCGGTGTCGCTGCGGGTGGCGATCCACGCGGCGCGCAGGGCGGGGAGACCGGCCTCGGGGGCGCAACCCGGGCCGGAGGTGCAGTAGCGGTCGAAGGTCTCGCCGTTGGTGAGCTGGACGCGGGTGACGGGGACGCCGAGGGGTCCGTCGAGCACACGCTGGTGGGCCGGGTGGACGGTGGGGTGGATGGTCATGCGGTTTCCTCCTGCGGGTGGGGGGTGTGGTGGGTGTGGGAGATCGGGCCCCGGCCGCGGCCGAGGTGCCACTGGCTGCTCTCGGCGAGCCGGCCGGTGACGTACGCCGCGGCGCTGCGGGCGGCGTCCACGAGGATGTCGCCGTGGGCCATCCGGGCGGCGAGCGCGCTGGCGTAGGTGCAGCCGCTGCCGTGGTCGGCGGTGCTCGCGACCGCGCGGTGCTGGAGCGGCTCGGGGGTGCCGCCGGGCTCGCACAGCCAGTCGGTGCAGGTGGCGATGCACGAGCCGGGTCGCCACTCGGGGCCGCCGGTCAGCACGACGGCACAGCCGAGGTCGGCGAGCCGTGCCGCCAGCTCGGGTGCCGGACCGTCGCGGTCCGCGAGGGCGCGGGCCTCGGCGAGGTTGGGGGTGGCGACGGTGGCGGCGGGGAGCAGGTGGTCGCGGTAGGCCGCCACCACGGCGTTGTCGCCCAGCACGGCGCCGCTGGTGGCGACGAGGACCGGGTCGACGACCAGCGGCAGGTGGCCGAGCCTCTCCTCGACCAGTCGCACGACCGAGGGTGAGCCGAGCATCCCGGTCTTCGCCACCGCCACCGGCAGGTCAGCCAGCACGGCGTCCACCTGCTGGGCGACGACGTCGACCGGGACCGGGTGGATCGCGTGCACGCCGGTGGTGTCCTGGGCCGTCACGGCGGTGACCGCACAGGCGGCGTGGCAGCCGAGGTGGCCGATCGTGGCGAGGTCGGCGGCCAGCCCGGCGGCGCCGCCGCTGTCGGTGCCCGCGACGGCGAGCACGACCGGTGGCGTCAGCACCCCATCTCCCGCAGCAGGTCGGCAACGACGGCGGCCGGTTCGCCGGCGCGCATGACCGCACCCATCACCGCGACACCGTGGGCGCCGGCCGCGAGGGCGCCGGCGGCGTTGGTGACGTCGATGCCGGCGAGCGCCAGCACGGGGACCGAGTGCCCGGCGAACGCTGCGGCCGGGAGCGGCGTGCGGCCGGGCTTGCTCCCGCTGGCCGCGTACGGCGACAGGGTCACCCACGAGGCGCCCTGCTCGGCCGCTCGGGCGACGTCGGTGCGCGAGTGGCACGACCGACCCCACTGTGCCCGGAGCGGTGGGGGCTGGTGGGCGGCGAGGTGCAGCCCGTGGGCCGCACTGTCCGTGATGCGCGAGGAGAGCACCCTGAGTCCGTCGATGTCCGCGAGGGTGCGCACGAGCGCTCGTCGGCGCTCGGGGGCGAGGTCGTGCTCGCGCACGACGACGGCCCTCAGCCCGGCGTCGGCGCACTCCCGGACCGTGCGGACGAGTCCGCGGCCGAGCCGCAGCTGGGAGCGGTCGGTGAGCAGGACGAGTCGCGGGATCACGCGATCCTCCCGTGGAGCGGGCTGGCCGAGCGCGCGGTGGTGCGCCGTGGCACCCGACCCGCGCCGTGCGCGGCCCGACCGGCCTCGACCGCCAGCCGCAGGGCATGCGCCATCGCGACCGGGTCCGCCGCCCGGGTGACGGCCGTCGCCGCCAGGACGGCGTCGCAGCCGAGCTCCAAGGCCAGCGCGGCGTCGGAGGCGGTGCCGACCCCGGCGTCGAGGACGACGGGGACGTCGACGGCGGCCACCACGGATTCGATCGCGTGGGGGTTGAGGATGCCCAGGCCGGAGCCGATCGGGGATCCGAGCGGCATCACCGCTGCGCACCCGGCATCGGCGAGGCGGCGGGCGAGGACGGGGTCGTCGGTGGTGTAGGGCAGCACGGTGAACCCCCGCTCGACGAGCTGCGCGGCCGCCTCGACCAGCTCGAGCGGGTCGGGCCGGAGGCTGGCCTCGTCGCCGATCACCTCGAGCTTGACCCAGTCTGTGTCCAGCGCCTCCCGGGCGAGCTCGGCGGTTAACACCGCCTCCCGGGCCGAGAGACAACCGGCCGTGTTGGGCAGGAGCGGCACGCCGAGGCCGCGCAGCAGCGCCAGCAGGCCCCCCGGGGCCGTGCTCGACGTACGCCGCACGCTCACCGTCACCAGCCCCGGCCGCGCCGCCTCCAGGACGGGCGCGACCAGGTCGGGCCGCGGTAGGCCTCCCGTGCCGAGGAACAGCCGGGAGGACATCCGCCGGCCAGCAATCACCAGGTCGGTCATCCGCCCGCCACCGCCGTCACCACGTCGACGACGTCGCCGTCGGCGAGCTGCCACGTGTCGCACTCGCTCCGCGGGACGACCTCGTCGTTGACCGCGACGGCATGGCCGTCGGGCAGCGGGCCGACGAGCTCGCGCAGGGTGGTGGTCGAGACGTCGAGGGCGACGCCGTTCAGGGTCAGGTGCACTGCGGTCCTCCGTGGTCGGTTCCGGTCGGGGTGGGCTCGGGCAGCAGCCGTCGCGGATCGACGGCCGGATCGGGGTCGGCGCCCTCGATGGCGTCCGCGAGCAGCCGGGCCGTGAGCGGGGCGAGCAGCACGCCGTGGCGGAAGTGGCCGGCGGCCAGGAAGGTGCGCGGGTCGTGCGTCGGCCCCACGAGTGGCAGGTGGTCGCTGGTCGCCGGGCGGTCGCGCGCCTCGCAGGCGAGGACATCGGCGCGGTCGATCGCCGGCAGGAGGGTGCGTGCGGCACGCAGCAGGCGCAGCACGCCACCGGCGGTCGGCACCGGCCCGGTGTCGTGTTCCTCGACCGTCGCGCCGATCACCACCTCGCCGCCGGAGCGTGGGACCAGGTAGACCGGCTCGCCGGACACCCAGCCCCGGATGACGTGCCGGGGCGCGTCGTCGCATCGGACCCGCACGACCTCGCCACGCACGCCGCGCACCAGCCGAGTCCACGGCTGCGGGAGCCTGGCGCCGGTGGCGACCACGACGACGTCCGCCGCCACCTCGGGAGGACATCGGTGGACTCGGTGGCCCAGCCGCCGGAGGAGCGCCCCCACGACGGCTCGTGGGTCCACCGCGTGGTCGGCCAGGGCCAGCCCACCGGCGGTTCGGCCCAGCCCCGGCTCAAGTCTTCGCAGCTCGCTCGAGGTGAGGAGCGACGCGACGACGCCCAGGCTCCGCAGCACCTCGGCCTGCCGTTCCACGTCGCGTCGGTCACCGGCGTCGTGCCCGACCACCAGCGTCCCTCGCTCGTGCAGCTGGATGCCCAGCCCGGCGGCGTACGCCGGCCACGCGGCAGCGCTCGCGACGCCGATCCGGTGGACGGCGGGCTCGCCGAACCACGCCTCACCGCCCGGCGAGAGCATCCCAGCCGCCACCGCGGAGGCGCCGCTGCCGGGAGCGGGGTCCACGACCACCACGTCGTGGCCGCGCGTGACGAGCTCGTAAGCGCAGGCGAGCCCGACGATGCCGCCCCCAAGGACGTGGATGCGCATCAGCCGAGCTCCCGCACCAGCTCCTTCGCTGCTCGGACCGGATCGGGTTCACGCCAGATCGCGCCGAGCACGGCGATCCCGTGTGCACCGGCATCGATCACCTGCGCCACCCGGTCGACGGAGATCCCGCCGATGACCAGCAGCGGCAGCACGCCGCTGGCCGCAGCGACCGCGTCCGGCCCCAGCGGTGCCGGCAGGCCGGCCTTGCTCGACGTCGCGAAGACCGGCCCGAAGCCGGCGTACGCCGCGCCGTCGGCCGCAGCGCGCTTGACGCTCGCCCGGTCGCGACACGTCGCCCCGACGACCAGGTCCGGGGCCACCGTCGTCGCCAACCCGACCGGGAGGTCCTCGGCGCCGAGGTGCACACCGTGCGCCCCGGTCGCGAGAGCGACATCGAGACGGTCGTCGACGATCACAGTCGCGCCCGCGGGATCCACCGAAGCCTGCACGACCCTGGTGAGCTCGACCAGCTCACGGGTGGAGGCGACCTTGTCGCGGACCTGGAACCCGTCGACCCCCGCGTCAGCGAGGCCAGGCAAGAGGGAGAGGTCGTCGGCTGACGACACCAGGCAGAAGATGCGTGGCAGGACCATCGGGAACTCACTTCCTTCGCCGGCATGACCCGGATCAGGTACGACGGTCGGAGCGGTTCCAGCTCCCTCTCAGCCCGCTACCGCGGACTCCCGTGTGGACGCCGATGACGCTAGCAGAGCCTCGCCACCACATGTCGAACGGCCCAGCTGTCGGCAGGGCGGAGGCAAGCGATCGGCGGAGCTCGGGGACTTCCGACTCGAACGAACCCGCTGCCGTGAGGCTGGGTAGAGCCTCCCGGGCTCGAGGACGTCGACTCCGCGGATCGTGGAGGCTCTTCCGATAAGGGGCCAGTCGGGTCCGGTGAAGCACAGGACTCCGGTGACCGGTACGTCGTCTCCGATGTTGGCCCGGACGAGATCGACCTGCTTGAGGGCGCCGTCCTGGTTCGACCTGATCGCGAATGGTAGTTGAATCCGCAAGAGTTGTTCTCCTGTGGACCATCTGCGGACCACAGTGGTCGCTATCACGTTTCCGCAGGTCAGAAGAAGTTTTTGGAGTGGGCCGGCCTGTAGACCGGGGCGGGTCCTCGCGTAACTTGCCGTTGGTGAAAAGTAGCGGAAAATGCCCTCTGACCTGCGGAAACGCTGATCTGGAGTGACTGTCCGGAACGGTCGCTTTGAAATTCTTGCGGACTCTGTGCGGACTGAATCGGGCTTCCGAGGCCGTCCAATCGTTCGTCGAGCAGCGATCGCCGATGGTCAGTTCATCCTTTCGCTGATGGTACCGCGGGCAGTACCATCTAAATTGACATGCGGAGCCGGCGTCGTCGCCGCGATGGCGCCGGGAGTCAGAAGACCGTCCCGTCCAGCGATTTCTGCAAATGTGCGAGCAGTACGTCGGGACACCGCGGCAGTCCGGCACTTCGTACGCGGTCCTCAAGACCGCGTAGCCGAGTGACCCCCAGGTCGACAACCAGAACGACGACGGTAAGACGAAGGCGTACGACCTGCGCAGTGCTCAAACAATCGACAAGAAGGCGGCCAGGTGATGCAGACAGACACTCGCCCGGACGTCTCGCACTACACCTACCGGGTCTCGTGGTCGGCCGACGACGCGGAGTACGTCGCGACGTGCGCCGAATTTCCATCCCTGTCGTGGTTGGCAGGGTCTCAGATCGAGGCATTGCAGGGGCTCGAGCAATTGCTCGGGGACGTCGTGGCGGACATGGGCGCCGCAGGGGAGCAGGTGCCGCAACCGTTCACCGAGCGCTCCTACTCGGGCAAGTTCAACCTGCGCGTGGGGGAGAGCCTGCATCGCGAGCTTGCGATCCGTGCCGCCGATGATGGTCTGAGCCTCAATCAGTACGTGGTCCGGAAACTGACCTCGGTGGTGGATAGGTAGCTCGGCAACTGAGGGGATCCCCCAACTGCTGTAGCGGGCTCGGGCAAGATGACCCGCACACCACAACGTCAGGATCGGTAAAGCACGTGAAGATCACACAGCACGAGCTGGAGTCGCGACTGTGGAGGGCTGCGAATGCCCTCAGAGGCCCGGTCGATCCGGCCGACTTCAAGACCTATGTCTTCCCGATGCTGTTCTGGAAGTGGATCTCCGACACCTGGGTGTACGAGCGGGCTGAGGCAGTCGAAGAGTTCGGCGACGACCTGACCGACGAGATTGAGGCAGACTTCCACCGCTTCGAAGTGCCCGAGAAGACCCTGTGGTCCGACGTGACGACCAAGGTCTCGAACCTAGGTGCCGAGATAGCCAAGGCGCTTCAACGGATCGAGAAGGCCAACCCCCGTTCGCTCGCCGGAGTCTTCGGTGACGCAGCCTGGGCCAACACTGAGCGCCTGCCTGAGTCAGCACTGCTGGGCCTCATCGCCGCCTTCAATGAAACGCCGCTGAATCCGGGCACGGTCAGCCACGACCTACTCGGCGCCGGGTACGAGTACCTGCTGAAGAACTTCGCCGACGAGTCAGGCAAGAAGGCAGGGGAGTTCTTCACTCCGCGCGAGGTCGTCAACCTCATCGTCGGCGTGCTAAAGCCAGAGCCCGGCGAGTCGGTCTACGACCCGACTTGCGGCTCGGGAGGCATGCTGGTCGCAACGATCAATCAGGTTCGCGACTCCGGCAAGGATCACCGGACACTGCGTGTCTACGGGCAGGAGATTAACCTGACCACCTCGTCGATTGCCCGCATGAACCTGTTCCTCCACGAGATCGAGGACTTCGACATCAAGCGGGGCGACACTCTACGCACGCCGGCCTTCAAAGAGAACGACGGCGCGATGCGGCAGTTCGATGCCGTGATCGCCAATCCACCGTTCTCCCTGTCCGACTGGGGTGCCGACCGCTGGCCAGCTGACCCTCGCGCCTTCTGCGGAGTGCCGCCGGCGAAGAACGGTGACTACGCCTTCATCCAGCACATGATCTCGTCCATGAAGCCCGGCACCGGCCGCGTCGGGGTCGTCATGCCGCACGGCGTCCTCTTCCGTGGCGGCGCCGAAGCTCGCATCCGCCAGTGCCTTATCGAGAAGGACCTCCTCGACGCGGTCATCGGCCTCCCTCCGAATCTGTTCTACTCAACCGAGATCCCGGCCTGCATCCTTGTGTTCCGCGACCAGAAGGACGCCGATCGCAAGGACCACGTCCTCTTCGTCGACGGTTCGGCCAGATCTGTAAAGGCTGTCAACCGCAACCGGATGACGCACGAAGACATTGAAATCCTGATCGAGGCATACCGCAGTGGCGGCGATCCTGACGGCGACCGGGGCGCCAACGTCCGTCTCGTGCCCTTCGAGGAGATTGCTGAGAACGGATTCGACCTCAACGTAGGCCGCTACATCAGGGTCGCCGCGGACGAGACCGGCGACCTCGGAAGCGCGCTCGTTGCGTACGCCGACGCGCGCGCGCATCGGATGCAGACCGAAGCCGCCATGTTCAACCTCCTCGGAGCCGCGGGCATGGACCTGAGCATGTTTGAGGCATCGGATGAGTGAGTGGGAGTCGCATGTTCTGCGCGATGTTGTGGAACGGGTCGCTGTGAAGAACTCGGCCGGACACGAGCGCGTAATGACCGTGTCCGCCGAGCGAGGGTTAGTCGACCAGGAGTCATTCTTCACGAAGCGGGTCGCTAGCAGAGACGTCACTGGCTATTGGGTGATCGCGCCCGGGGACTTCGTCTACAACAAGAGCACGTCGAAGACAGCGCCCTGGGGGGTCGTAGCGCGATACCAGGGTGACCAGCCTGCGGTGGTCACGAGCCTGTACATCGCTTTCCGGCCCAAGGTCGACACAATCGACCCCGACTTTCTTCTTCTCGCCTGCAACGGATTCGATTTCTTCGAGTCTCTGGCGGGGAGGTTGCGGGAAGGCGCTCGCTCGCACGGCCTACTGAACGTTCGATTGGACGAGTTCTTCTCAGCTCGTGTTGTGGTGCCGCCCCTGGCGCAGCAGCGACGCATCGTGCACGTCGCCTCGGCGGTTGATGCGCAGATCGCATCTGTGTCCGATGAGGTCGACCGCCTGCGAAGAGTCTTCGCGCTCCGTAAGGCTGCGGTGTTCACCGCATTCGAGAGCGAAGGAGTTCGCATCCGCTTGGGCGACGTATTGGAGGAGATCAAGCGTCCAATAACGGTGAAGCCGACGGCGTCGTACCGGCAGATCGGGATCCGGTCTCACGGAAGGGGCGTCTTCACGAAAGACGAGGTTACAGGCGAGGAACTGCGATCTAAGAAGGTCTTCTGGGTGCAGCCCGGCGATCTGGTCATCAACATCGTCTTCGCTTGGGAGGGCGCCGTTGCGGTCGTGCCCCGGGGACTAGACGGCTACTGCGGCTCACATAGGTTTCCGACCTACAGGCGTCTCGACGGTGGAGATGTTGACTTCTTCCGATTCTTCTTCTCGACCCCTGACGGCCTACGACTGCTGGGCGATTGCTCTCCAGGTGGCGCCGGTAGGAATCGGACGTTGAACCGACGGCGCTTGATGGATGCGCCGATCTCCATTCCATCTGCGTCTTCACAGGAGGCAACGGTTGGGGAGTTCCGCTCGCTTGAAAGGACCTTGTCTGACTTGGAGCGCGAGCTCGCCAGTCTCCGCAGATTCCGGTCCGCGCTGCTCGCGTCGCTGCTGAACCAGGACGTCGAGATCCCCGAGCCCTACGACGCTCTGCTGGAGGCTGCTTCCTGATGGGGTTCACCGAGGCATCGACCATCCAGACCTCACTGGTCGAGTGGGCCCAGGACGCGGGTTGGGAGCACATGACAGGCGTCGGCCTGCCTGGACTCGAAGGGTCGGCGGCATCGCGTGACGAGCACGACGTGCTGGTGGAGTCTTGGGTGCGCGAGGCGCTGCTGCGGCTCAACCCAGGCCTCACTGCCGAGCCGGACAACGTCGATGCGATTCTCCACGAGGTCAATCATGCGATCTTGGATGTAAGAAACGGCTTGGTGGCCGCGAACGAGGCCCTAACCGTCATGTTGCGGGGCGACCACGCGTTCAGGACTGTCGACGGCAAGCACGTGCCGCGACGGTTCATCGACTTCGACGAGCCGGCCAACAACCGCTACGTCGTTTCCGATGAGGTCACGATCCGAGGCGCGGTTAAGCCGCGGCGCTTCGACATCGTCTACTACGTCAACGGGTTCCCACTGGTCGTCGCCGAAACCAAGACGCCGGTGAAGAAGGCCATCTCCTGGGTCAACGCCGCCAAGGACCTCTACGACGTCTACGAGGTCGAGTACCCGCAGTTCTTCGCAACGAACCTGCTCAACGTCGCGACCGAAGGCCTCGAGCTCCGCGTCGCCACGATCCGTACCGAGCCGGACCCTGACTCCGAGGCCTGGGCGCCGTGGGGCTCGCTAGACGATGACCCCAAGGTCGTTACTGGGCCCGCCCGGGTAGAGCGGGCAGCACGACTGCTGCTACGCCCGGAGACGCTGCTGCCGATGCTTCACGACTTCGCCATGTACCGCCACGCACGCGACGCCTCTGAGCAGGACGTGAAGTTCCTGCCCCGCTACCCACAGTTCGAAGCCGCGCTTGCCATCCACCAAAAGGTCCTCGAAGGCCGCCCTGGCGGCCTGATCTGGCACCATCAGGGGTCCGGCAAGACAGAGCTCATGGCTTTCACGGCTTCGCGACTGCTGCGCGACCCGAAGGTCACCGCGCAGTTCGGTGGAGTCGCCCCCACCGTCATCGTCATCGCCGACCGCAAGGACTTGGTCCGGCAGACCGCAGAGATGTTCGAGACGGCCGGAATGCCCCGTCTGAGCGTCCCGAAGTTCAAGCGCGACCTGTGGAAGGTCCTGAAGCGCGACGAGCCCGGCATCGTCATCACAACGGTCCACAAGTTCGCCGACGCGGGACACCTCAACGACCGCGCCAATATCGTCGTACTCGTCGACGAGGCGCACCGCACCCAGGAGGGGACGTTCGGCAAGGCATGGCGCGAGGCGGTTCCGAACGCACGATTCTTCGGTGCGACTGGAACCGCCATCGAGGACGCGAAGCGCTCCACGTTCAGGCTCTTCGGCGACCCGGACGACCCCGACTTCATCATGAGCCGCTACACCATGGAGCAGTCGATCGCCGACGGCTTCACGAAGCCCGTCATTGTCGAGGGGCGCTCCATCGGGTTCGACCTGGCGAAGGAGGACCTCGACGCTGAGTTCGACGCTCTCGCCGAGACCGAAGGACTGGACGAGGACGAGAAGGAGTTCCTCTCCGGCAAGGCTTCCCATGCCGAGACGGTCCTCTCGAACCCGGAACGCATCGCCGCGGTCTGCACTGACATCGTCCAGCACTACCTGTCGTACGTCGCGCCGCTCGGGCAGAAGGCCCAGGTCGTGGCCTACAACCAGGCGCTCGTCGTCTCTTACGCAAGCGCGATCGAGTCCGAGCTGAAGCGCCTTGGCACCTACGGTGAGATGCCCGACCCCGACGGGGGACCCGGCAAGCCCCGCGAGGTCGCCGTCGTCATGCACGTCGTCGACTCCAAGAACACTCCGGCTGCGTTCAAGAGGTACCTGCTAACCGACGAGCAGGAGGAGGCCCTGAAGCGGCGCTTCAGGAAGGTCGATGATCCGCTGTCCTTCGTCGTGGTCACCGCGAAGTGGATGACCGGGTTCAACGCCCCTATCGAGGGCGTGCTTTACCTCGATAAGCCCCTGAAGGACGCCAATCTCTTCCAGACCATCACCCGGCCCAATCGGCCGTGGAAGAACGCCCTCACCGGGCAGCGCAAGGACTTCGGCCGCGTCGTCGACTACATCGGGCTCGCGAAGGCCATCGGCAAGGCACTGGTCGGAGCCAAGCACGAACCCGAGGAGGACGAGCCGCCGAACATCACTGACATCTCCCAGCTGGTCGGGAAGTTCGTCACCGACCTGACCCGCGTCGAGGCCCGGTTCGCCGGGATCGACAAGACCGACTTCGGCTTCGCTTCGCTGGCCGCGGCCCACGAGCGCATCAAGGACGGCACCCCGGAGCGCGACGAGTTCATCGAGAACTTCGTGGCCCTCCAGACCGTTTGGGAGTTCCTCGACCCGAACCCGATGCTCGCGCCGTTCAAGACCAACTACCTGTGGCTCGCGAAGGTCTACGAGTCGATCCGCCCCAAGGACGTCTCCAATGCGTTCCTGTGGGAGCGGCTCGGCGCCAAGACTCGGGACCTCATCCACGGCCACATGTCCAACGTCCAGGTCCGCGGAGCCGCCTCGAAGACCGTCACCCTCGATGCCAAAGGCATCGCCCTCCTCAAGGCCATCGCCGAGCAGCTGGAGATCCCCAGCACCGACCCGACCGGCAAGCAGCCAGGCGAGGTCTACCAAGAGGTGCTCGACAGCATCGAGGCCCGACTCAAGCGCCGCCTGGAGGACACCGAGAGCCCTGTCTACAGGAGCCTGGCCGAGCGCATCGAGAAGCTGCGCGAGAGGGCAATCTCCAACGTCGAGGAGTCCCTCGCGTTCTTGGAGCAGGCCCTGAAGATTGCGACCGACGTCGTCGCCGCCGACCGCGCGGCCGAGGAAGGCCGGCTCGAGGAGGTCGAGCCGCTACTAGACCCGAAGACCGGCGCGCTCACGCAGATCGTGGAGCAGAACACGCCGCCCGGCCTGCACGAGATCGTCCCGGACATCGTATTTCGGATCGACTCCATTGTGCTGGGCTCCGCCTACTCCGGCTGGACCACTTCGGACTCCGGCGACAAGCGTGTCCGCCGCGAGCTCCGCTCGGCCCTGAAGGAGTTCGGCCTGCCGATCTCCGGCGAGCTGTTCGACCAGACCTACGCATACGTGCGGGAGAACTACTGAACTTGGGTCGCACTGGTGCTGGTGCAAGGCATCGCACCTCACCTTGGGGTCGAGGAACGGAACCGCGCCAAAGGCAAGACGCGAGATACGACCCGCCTCAACGTTCAGTAGCGCCCGACGGGTTGGTGCGGTGCCCATCCCAGTGGGCCGGGCGACTAACCCCTTTCCGCCTTCGACCACGCGTCGCAAAGTAGTGCAACGCCGACACACTCAGAGGACGCCCTCGAGCTCGGATGTAACTAGGTGTTCAGCGCCAACCACCAGCGGCGTCCGAATTTCATCCCCTGTCCGCGTCCTTTCGCCCCTCCCAACAAGCGGCACGCATGCTACGAATTTCCGTGAGGGGCAAGGCTGGAACGGCCGTCTGACCTGCGGGTTTGTGGTTGTCGCTGGATGTCGATGGAGGCGTCTCGGGTGCATGGTGGGCTGAAGATCTACCGCGGGAGTGCCGCAGCCGCGCGCAACTACGTCGAGGCTGATCGGTCCCGGGCCGACGACTACTACTTGGCCGAAGGGAGTGGCTTAGCGCGGCGCCTCGTCGCCGGGCCATGCCTCGTTCGGCGACGCGAGGACATGGACGGCCCGACGTACGAGCGGTGGGTGGCCGGCTACGACGTGGAGACCGGCGCCGCGAAGGGTCGGCTTCGCTCCGACGACCAGGCGGTCCGGTTCGTCGAGGTCACCGTCAACGGGCCCAAGACCTGGTCGATCGCCGCAGCGCTGCACCCCGAGATCGCGGAGGCGTACGACGCCGCGCAGGATCGTGCCGCCACGGAGATCGTCGGCTGGCTTGCCGAGCACGCCACGACCCGGGTCGGGCCCCGCGGCCGTCAGGTGCAGGTCCCGGTCGAGCAGATCGAGGCCGCCGTCGTACGTCACTTCACCTCGCGCGCCGGGGACCCGCACCGGCACCTCCATCTCCAGATCAATTCGCGAGTGTGGGCGGCCGGAGCCTGGCGCGGCCTACACACCGTCGGGATCCGAGACAGCCTCGAGGCGATCAACGGCATCGGGCACTCCGCGGTGATGACCGATCCGAGGTTCCGAGCCACGCTGGCGGCCTATGGCTACTCGCTCGACGATGAGAGCGGCGAGATCGCCCAGCTGAAGGCGTACGCCGGAGCGTTCAGCGCGCGGGCTCGACAGATCGAGACCAACATCGACCGCTACGAGGCCGCATGGCGCGCAGAGCATCCCGGCGAGGAGCCCGGTCCGACGCTGCGCCAGTCGTGGGACCGGCACGCCTGGGCCGAGGCGCGCCCGGACAAGGTCGTACCTGTCTCGGGTGAGGAGCTTCGCGAACGGTGGTCCGACGAGCTGGGCGAGCTGGGGTTCACCGCTCCGTTGCAACCGCGTCAGATCCCGAGGGTTCGGCCGGGGGGCCTGGACCGCGGAGCTGCGGTTGAGAAGGTGCTCTCGCGGCTCGGGGGCCGACGGTCGGCGTGGAACGGCGCCGACGCTCGCGGCGAGGTCGAGAAGCTCATCGCGTCAGCGGGTGTGGTCGTCGACGGCGCCGTTCGTCGGGAGCTGGCCGAGGACCTCACGGCCCGGGTGCTCGAAGCCTCCCCGCCGCTGTTCGGTCGCGAGGACGTCCCTGAGCACATTCGAGTTCGCACTTCGCCGCGCGTGCTGGCGGTCGAGCGCGAGCTCATCACCCGGATCGCCCGGCGCGCGGACGAGGAGATGATCGCCGTCGTCGAGGGCGCCGCAGGGTCCGGCAAGACGAGGCGGCTGGCCGCGAAGCGAGCGCAGGTCGAGGCGACTGGCGCACGGATGCTGGTCGTGACGCCGACCAGGAAGGCTGCTCAAGTCGCGTCCGCCGAGATCGGGGCAGAGGCGCACTCCGTGGCTTGGCTCTTGCATCAGCATGGCTATCGCTGGGACGAGGACGGACGCTGGGGGAGAGGAGAACCGACGCCCGCCGCTCCGCGGCTCGACCGCCGCACGTTCTTGGTAGTCGACGAGGCCGGGATGCTGGATCAGGACGCGGCCAGAGCGCTCCTCGAGCTCGCCGACGCAACCGGCGCTTGCGTGACACTGATCGGCGACCGTCACCAGCTCCCCGCCGTCGGGCGCGGGGGAGTGCTCGACCTTGCGACCCGGTACGCGCCGGACCGCGTGATCGAGCTCGAGGGAGTCCGCCGGTTCACCGATCCGGAATACGCCGGCCTGTCGCTGCGGATGCGTCGCGGTGATCGACCCGACGATGTGTTCGACGAGCTGGTCCGTCTCGGACTCGTGGTGGTCCACGCGAGCGAGGTGGAACGGACCGCAGCGCTCGCCGCGCGTGCGTCGCGCGGCGAGCTGGTGGTCGCCGACACCCGCGAGCAGGTCGCGCGGATCAACAGCCTGGTCCACGACGTCCACCTCAGCAGACGAGAAAAGTCTGACGTCCTGGTCACCTCGGCGGGCGAACGAATCGGGGTGGGGGACCGCGTTGCGACCCGCCGCAACGACAACGACCTCGGAGTCGCCAACCGGGAGAGGTGGACCGTCGTCGCCGCTCAGTCCGGCTCGATCGAGGTGGTCGGCGAGGCGGGGCGTCGCGTGCTCCCGATTGCGTATGCGCGCGAGCACCTCGAGCTCGCCTACGCCACCACGGCATACGGCGCCCAAGGCGCGACCGTGACGACCTCGCATGTACTCGTCGGGGAGCACACGGGCGCCGCGTCGGCGTACGTCGGGATGACCCGCGGCCGCGAGCGCAATGTCGCCCACCTGGTCGCCGAGACCACGGACGACGCACGCCGTCAGTGGGTCGACGTGTTCGGCCGCGACCGCGCCGACCTCGGACCAACCCACGCCGCCCGCCGTGCGGCCGAGGACATCGACCGCTACGGCCCCACGGCTCCGAAGCAGCAACCGGCCATCCGTCCGCCGGATCTCTCAAGGCGCCGGGAAGCGGACTTCCGACACCCGTGCGCACGGCCGGCTCCCCGGCCCGGCATCGGAAGATGAGACGGGCCGTACCTGCCCGTCGGCCGTCCCCGTCGACGGTTGCTCGCAGATGTCCGATTCCAATGGCGGTTGGTTGCCTCTCACTCCAGAAGACCACCAACACACATGGAGGAAGCCGTGACCACCACAACCAGCCACATCCCCTTTCCCGAGCGCGACGCCGAAGAGCTGCTGACATTGTCGGAGGTCGCTGAGATCCTGAGGGTGCCGATCAACACCATGCGCTGGTGGCGCCAGCGCGGCATCGGCCCGGAGTTCTTCAAGATCGGCCGCCATCTCGTCACCACGGTCGGGGACGTACGGCGGTACATCCGCGAGCAGCGCCGCGAGCAGCAAGACGCCCTCTGACAGCATCACCGACCTCGATCGAGGAACCATGGCCAACATCCAGAAGCGGCCGGACGGCCGATGGCGTGCCCGCTACCGCGACGAAGCCGGCCAGGAGCACGCCAAACACTTCACCCGCAAGCTCGACGCGCAACGCTGGCTCGACGAGGTCACCACCTCGGTCGTCATGGGCCAGTACGTCGACCCACGCGCCGGAAAGGTCAGCTTCAAGGACTACGCCGAGCAGTGGCGCGCCGCGCAGGTGCATCGACCCACCAGTGCGGCGTACGTCGAGAGCGTGCTGCGCCGTCACGTCTATCCGATCTTCGGGGTCCGACCGATCGGCAGCATCCTGCCGTCAGAGGTGCAGGCCTGGGTGAAGCTGCTGGGCACCGGAGATCGGATGGCGAAGCGCAAGCCGCTGGCGCCGGCGACGGTGGGCGTGATCCACGGAGTCGTGTCCGGGATCTTCCGGTCAGCGATCCGCGACCGCAGGATCATGGCGAATCCCTGCGAAGGCACTCGGCTGCCGCGGGTCGAGCGACGGCGGATCCTCCCGCTGACCACGGCCCAGGTCGAGACCCTGCGTACCGAGCTGCCCGATGAGCTCAAGGCGCTCGTGACTGTGGCCGCCGGCACGGGCATGCGTCAGGGCGAGATCTTCGGCCTGACCCGCAATCGGCTTCGTCTGCTCGGCACGAACCCGGTCGTCGTCGTGGACCGTCAACTCCTGACGCGACTCGGTCGGGCCACGGAGTTCGGGCCGTTGAAGACACGGGCGAGCTATCGCACGATCCCACTGCCGATGACCGTCGTCGACGCCCTAAACGTGCATCTGGCATCCCGCGACATCGGTGACGACGACTTGGTCTTCACGCTCGACGGCAGACCGATCACGCGACAAGCATTCGGGCATGTCTGGCGTCCGGTCGCAAAGGTCGCTGGACTCAACCAAGCCACCGGCCCCGGGATGCACGCTCTGCGCCACTACTATGCCTCGCTGCTCATCAGGTACGGCGAGTCAGTCAAGACCGTGCAGGCGCGCCTGGGCCACGCCTCTGCCGCCGAGACGCTCGACACCTACAGCCACCTGTGGCCCGACTCCGATGATCGGACGCGAGATGCGATCGACTCGGTTCTTGGCCATGTTCGGGGGAGCAGTCAGGAACTGACCGGCGCATAGCAGGTTGCCGCGTACGTTGTGTTTTTGGTGGTTAAGAGGGACCCTTTGCGCATGGAAAACATGCTGAAGACTGGAGAGGTCGCCGAGATGCTCGGCGTCTCGCGTCAGCATGTCGTCGACATGTGCGAGCGCGGCGAGTTGTCGTACGTTCGCGTGGGCACCCACCGGCGTGTTCCGAAGCGCGAGGTCGAGAAGCTCCTTCCGCATCGGCTCACGCGAGAGCAGGAGAAGTCGCTGTGGCTCCACCGCGCCCTGCTGACTCAACTCATGGTCGACCCCGAGCGCGTCATGACGAAGGCCCGGGAGAATCTGGGTCGCTGGAGCGGCCTACATCGCAGCGACGGGATGACGGTCGGTTACTTCGACCAGTGGAAGCGCGTGCTCGACGACGGCGTCGACGCCGTCGTCGAGGCTGTGATCAGTCCGGCGCCCGAAGCCTGCGAGATGCGTCAGAACTCACCGTTTGCGGAAGTCCTGCCGAACGAGACCCGGGTTCGGGTCCTTCGTTCCTTCAAGGATCACTGGAATCAGGAGCACGAGCCGGCGATGGCTCGATGAACCGTCAGAGGCCGTCGAACTTGCCGAGAAGAGTGCGTTCGCACGGCCGGCTTTTGCACCGCACGGGCGAAGCCGATGTCGTGGTGGGTCTGGTCAATGCCGAGGTACGCCTGCCATTCGTCGTACTGCCACTGGGTGAGTCGATAGTCGCGATGTCAGCTAGGGCATGTCTGACAAACGTCGGGTCCAGGCGATCACGGCGTTAAGGACGGCTGCGGCTCGGTAGGTGAGGGCGAGCTGTCGTAGCGGGTGGCGAGTCCTCGCCATTGCTTGAGGTGTGCAAGTCGTGTGCCCTGCGGTGAGGCCGCAGGCAAAGACATGCTGAGACGCGTCGAGGGTTGACACCTTGGAGAGTTAGTGGCTAGCGTCTCCCAAACCGGTTTGCCAAACCGGTTTGCAAATCATGAAACCACCGCGAGGAGCTGACCATGGGAGTGTCGATTGCCGACGTGGCCGCCCGCGCGGGAGTGAGCCGCACGACGGTCTCGCACACCATCAGCGGCAAGCGCGTGGTAGGTGCGCAGGTGCGCCGGCGGGTCGAGGAGGCCATGCATGAGCTGGGCTACGTCCCCAGTCGGTCAGCGCAGAGCCTGGCGCTTGGGCGCACCCAGATCATCGGACTGTTGGTCCCCGACATCACCAACGGGTTCTTCGCCGAGTTGGCCAAGGGGGTGGAGGCCACGGCGATCGACTGTGGGTACAACGTCATCCTCGGCAACACTGGCTTCGACCGGGCGCGGGAGTTGTTGTACTTGGAGATGATCCGCTCGCGGGCCGTCGACGGTGTCCTGTACGCCGCCGGTGCGGCCGTCGAGAGTTCGGAGATCGCAAGGGTGCTTCAAGACGTGCCGCTGGTTCTGGTGGACGAGGAGCTCGACGACTCGGCGGCCTACGCCGTCGTCTCGGACAACATCGACGGTGGGCGCCAGGCCGCGGAGCACCTGTTTGAACTCGGACACCGCCGTGCCCTGTGCCTGGGCGTGTCTCCGGATCTGCTCTCGAGCGCGCGCCGACTGGACGGATTCGCCGACTCCTGGCGCCAGATGGGTGGGGAAAGGCTGGAGACAGGTGTCGCATCCTTCACCATTGAGGGCGGTTTCGCCGGCGTCGAGCCCTACGTGCCGCTGCTGGAGTCCGGTGATCTGACGGCCGTATTCGCCGCCAATGACCTCATGGCTGTGGGCGTCATCCGTAGGTTGCGCGACGCCGGCATCCGCGTGCCTGACCAGGTAAGCGTGGTCGGCTTCGACGACAGTCCGGTCGCGCAGTACATCGATCCCGGTCTGACCACTGTCCGACAGGACGTGCGGGAGCTGGGCTCGCGCGCGACGACCGTCCTCATCGAAGCACTCGACGCGCAGCAACCCCCAGGGCGGGCCCGCGAGGTCAGACCTGTCGAACTCGTGAAGCGCGGCACCACAGCGCGGGCCGTGCGCCGCTGACAGACGCGGCGACTCCGGCTTGCGGTGGGCCGCCCAGGCCACAACGAACCAAAGCGACACAACCAGCCGCTCCGAATGCGGTGCCTTCTCCCCCGAAAGGAACACCATGATCCACGCTTCCCTGCGCAGTGTGGCCGCGACCGCGGCCAGCGCTGCCACTGTCCTAGCGCTCAGCGCCTGCGGGGCCAACGGAGCCGGCGAAGAGTCGTCTGGCGGGTCCAGCGACTTCGCCGCGGCCTACGTCATGTCCGACAACCTTGGCGACCGTGGCTTCAACGATTCAGCGAAGGCCGGCTTCGACAAGGCCGCCGCGGAGGGCGTCACCACCAAGCTGCTCGAGGCTTCTCCGGACGACCCGCAGTTGTGGCGACAGAACCTTGAGTCGACCTCAGCGTCGGGCAAGTACGACCTGATCTTCACCGGCCCCGGGATGCACGACAACCTCGCCGCGGTGGCCCCGCAGTACCCGGACCAAAAGTACGTGTTCTTTGACGACGAGCTCGCCGAGCCCAACGTGCTGTCCATCAAGTACTCCCAGAACGAGGGGTCCTACCTCGCCGGTGTGCTGGCTGCGGCCGCCACGTCGGACACGAAGCAGTTCCCCCTCTCTGACGGCAACGATCACGTCGCCGTCATCGCCGGCCAGGACCTCCCCGTCATCCAGGACTTCATCGTTGGCTTCAAGCAGGGCGTCGCCAGCGTCGATGAAGAGATCGACGTGACAGTCACTTTCGTCGACAGTTTCAACGATGCACAGAAGGCCTACGACCTCGCCTCCTCCGCGATCAACAACGGCGCAGACGTGGTCTACAACGTGGCTGGCCCCGCCGGCCTGGGAATCCTCAAGGCCGCCGAGGACGGCGACAAGTACGCCATTGGCGTGGACTCCGACCAGAACGGACTGCACCCCAAGAACGTGCTGGCTTCCATGCTCAAGAACATCGGCAACTCCGTCTACGACGCCATCGAGCAGGTCCAGGCCGGCGACGCCAAGTTCGGCACTCTGATCACCTTTGGCCTCGCAAACGATGGAGTTGGGCTCGTCCTCAACGACGATCTCGTCCCAGCCTCCGTGAAGAAGCAGATCGACGCCGCGAAGCAGGAAGTCGTCGACGGCACCGTGACGGTCGACTCAGCCTTGCAGTGAGCTGCGCCCAAAGCTGAAGCGGCGGCGGATGGCAGAGGAAGGAGACGGATATGCCGATCACGACCACCCAGGGGGACGCGCCCCAGCCGGCGACGGCTCCGCCGCTACTCGAGATGGCGGGAATCAGCAAAAGGTTCGGGGATAAGGTCGCGCTCGAGCGCATCGATCTGTCCGTGGCCGCGGGCGAAGTCCATGCGATCTGCGGGGAGAACGGCGCCGGCAAGTCGACGCTGATGAACATCCTCTGCGGCATCCATCAACCTGACTCGGGCAGCATCACCCTGCGGGGAACGTCCGTCGAACTACCCGACGCCGCGGCGGCGACCAGGCTCGGCATCGGCATGGTCCACCAGCACTTCACGCTGGTGCCGTCCATGACGGTAGCCGAGAACATCTACCTCGGTCGCCAGCCTCGGCGCTGGGGCCTCTTCGCCGACAAGTCGGCCATGATGCTGGCCGCGGAGGCGGTCATTGCCCGCTACGGATTCCGCCTGGACCCGCAGGCCAGGGTCGCAGACCTGACAGTGGGGCAGCGCCAGCGTGCCGAGATCATCAAGGCACTGGCTTTCGACGCCGAGGTGCTCATTCTTGACGAGCCGACGGCGGTGCTTACCCCGCCGGAGGTCGACGATCTCATTGAGATCGTCGCTAGCCTCCGAGATCGGGGCCGCACCATCCTCTTCATCACCCACAAGCTCCGGGAGGTCAAGGCACTTTCGGACCGCGTGACCGTGATCCGTCGGGGCGTCAGCGTGGGCACGCACCTCAACGCCGACGTGACCACCGAGGACATCGCTCAGGAAATGGTTGGGCGATCGGTCTTCCTCACCGAGAAACGCAGTTCTGTAGCCGGAGCTGAGAGTGGCACCCCGGTGCTCTCGGTGCGCGACCTCAACCATGTCACTTCCACCGGCAGGCATGCCCTCGACGGCATCAGCTTCGACCTGCGGCCCGGGGAGATCCTCGGTATTGCCGGCGTCGAGGGCAACGGCCAGACCGAACTTGCGGAGGTGCTCACCGGGCTGCGCCGTGCAAGCGGCGGTTCCTTCACGATCGACGGCAGGGATGCTGTCGGCTGGTCCGCGGCTGGGCTGCGCGCCCGCGGCGTGGCGCACATCCCCGAGGACCGGCTCGACCGAGGCCTGAGCAAGGAGATGTCCGTCGCTGAGAACCTCGCTGTGTCCAACTATCGCAGCAAGAACCTCATGCGTCGCGGACTTGTGTCGCGGCAGGCACTCGAGCGCTGGGCTCAGGAGCGCATCACTACCTTCGACATCCGCGGCGCCGAGCCGTCGACCGCCGTCGGGCAGCTGTCCGGCGGCAACATGCAGAAGGTTGTGGTCGCACGTGAGCTCGCCCGGGGACCGAAGATCCTCGTCGTGGCGCAGCCCACCCGCGGCGTCGATATTGGCGCCAGCGAGTTCGTACACCATCAGATACTCGCCGCCGCGGCCGAGGGATGCGCCGTCCTACTGATGTCCTCCGAGCTCTCCGAGATCTTCGCTCTCTCGGACCGCATCGGAGTGATGTTCAAGGGCGCCCTCGTCGATGTAGTCGACCGGCAAGCCGCCACCGAGCAGAACATCGGACTCCTCATGAACACCGGATCCAACGAGGTGCCGGCATGACCTCCACCCGACTGAACCAGGTCGTCCGCTCGCTGCGGCAGCCCCTTCTCGCCGTCGCGCTGACCCTGGCCATCGGTTTCGCAATCGTGTCCTTCGTGTCTGACCACCCGTTGACCGCGTACTACGAGCTCCTGCTGGGCAACTTCTCCAGCCAGCAGGCTCTCGGCAACCTGCTCACCCGCACGGTGCCAATCCTCCTGATCGCCCTCGGCATCGTCTTCGCGTTCCGCGGCGGGGTGTTCAACGTGGGCGGTGAGGGACAGCTCTACCTTGGGGCCATCTCGGCGGCGGTCGTCGGGCTCGCGCTGCCAAACGTGCCGGGCGTGCTCCTCATCCCTGCGTGCCTCCTGGTCGGAGTCTTCGCCGGCGCGATCTGGGGCTGGGTCCCCGGAGTCTTGAAGGTCACCCTCGGCATCGACGAGGTCGTCGTCACCCTGATGCTCAACTTCATTGCCCTCCTGTTCACCGGCTACCTCGTGGCGGGGCCGCTGCGCGACCCGACCGCCTACGGGGCTACGAGTGAGATGCTTCCGGCGCAGACTGCTCTCGCCGCAATCCCCGGACTGCCTGGTGTCAACATCGGTTTCCTGATCGCGCTCGCGCTCGTGCCGATCGCGTGGTTGGTGCTTTTTCGCACCGCTTGGGGTGCGGACCTGCGCGCGGCCGGCACCAATCTGCGATTCGCCGAGACCGTCGGCATCAACGCCAAGCGCAATGTCATCTACGGCATGATGCTGTCCGGTGGGCTGGCAGGGCTCGCGGGGGCAATCTACGTCCTCGGCACCGGGCACCGATTCGAGCAGAACTTCTCGCCCGAGCTCGGCCTCATCGGTCTCACGGTGGCCCTTCTGGCCAAGGTCCACCCGGTCGGCGTGATCTTCGCGTCGATCTTCTACGCGATGATGATAAATGGCTCGGCCCTCATGCAGATCGAGACCAGCGTGCCTCGGTCTCTGGTCGACCTCCTCACCGGCGTCCTTGTCCTAATCATGACCGTCGAGATCCGGCGGCGTCACCGTCGCCGCACGGAGGTGGCCCGATGAATGACTTCCTGTTTGCCACGGTCGTCCAGACCACGCCCATCCTGCTGGCTGCCCTCGCGGCGATGTTCACCATGCGCGGCAACGTCCTCAACGTCGGTGTCGACGGCATGATGCTGGTCGGCGCGTTCACCGCGATCGCGGTGGGTCAGGTCACCGGCTCGATCGCGCTAGCCATCGCATCCGCCGTCGTGGCGGGCCTACTTGGCTCGCTCCTGCTCGGCGTCGTCACGTTCCTGTTCCACGCGAACACGCTGGTGGCCGGTCTGGGTCTGAACCTCCTCGCCGGCGGGATCACCGTCTTCCTCCTCGAGCGGGTCTATGGCACCCCGGGTGGCTTGCGCCCGGAGAGCTTCCCCGACCTCTGGGTGATTGAGTACGACTGGCTCGGGGCCATCCCCGTGCTCGGTGCCGCCATGAACGGTCAGAGCGTGATTGTCTTCGGTGCCGTGGCGCTCGTGCCGCTCTCCGTGCTGCTGCTGCACCACACGCGGTATGGATACGCCCTGCGTGCGGTCGGCGAGGATGAGGCAGCCGCAGTTGCGGCGGGCATCAGTATCTGGCGGACCCGGATGATCTCCATGCTCTTGAGCGGCGTCCTCGGCGGGCTGGCCGGTGCGCAGCTGTCGATGGCCACGCTGCACTTCTTCCTACCCGACATGACGGGAGGCCGTGGCTTCCTCGGACTGGCAGCCATGCTGTTCGGCGGTGCGACCCCGCTGGGCTCAGCCGGCGCGTCCCTGTTCTTCGGTGGAGCCGGTGCCGCCGGCGATCGACTGCAGGTCATAGACCTGCCGGCCCAGCTGGTGCTGGCACTGCCCTACATCGCCGCGATCCTGGCGCTTGTCATCGGCCGCTCCGGTCTGTTCAAACGCCGGCGCCGCACCACGATCACTCCTACGACCACAACGACGGTGAACCCATGACCACGAAGATCGTTCTCGACTGCGATCCCGCGAACGACGACGCGCTCGCCATCCTCACGGCCGCAGGCCACCCCGGCATCGAGCTGCTCGCCGTCACTACCGTGGCAGGGCACCTGGTGGCGGAGGAGACGGCGCACAACGCAGCCATTGCCGTTGCGATCTCGGGGCAGGACGTACCGGTGGCGGCGGGCACGTCCCACCCATTGGTGCGCGAGCAGATCCTCGCCGGGATCCTCGATCTAGAGACCGGCCTCGACAGGCACCGCGACGACCTCCCGGTGGCCGCGCTCGACCCCCGGCACGCCGTCGACCTCCTCGCCGAGGCCTTCGCCACGCATCCGGGGGCCACGCTCGTGATGACCGGGCCACTGACCAACCTCGCCGTCGGTTTGCGCCGGCACCCCTCGTTGGCCGGGAACATCGGCCAACTGATCACCCTCGGTGGCGCGTGGGGCCTGGGCAACAAGTCCGCCGCCGCGGAGTTCAACATCCTCTGTGACCCGGAGGCAGCTGCAGTCGTCTACGGCGCTGATCTGCCGCTGATGATGGTCCCGGTGGACGCTAGCGGCGAAGTCGGCATCACCCCCGACCTCATCGAAGACGTGGCTGCGCTCGGTGGCCCGCCAGCAACCTTCGCGCAGGAGCTGTTGGAGTCCTTGGTGCGCACACACAAGTCCGGGCCTGGCCCCCTCGCGCGCGAACACGCACCTTTGCACGATCCCACCGCCGTGCTGCTGGCAGCCGACCCAACGTTGGCCACCCATGCGCGCGCACGCGTGGACGTGGAGACGCAAGGCCGCCTGACCTACGGACGCACCGTCGTCGACCTCGCTGGAAAGTCGCCCGCGCCGCCCAACGCTGATGTCGTCCTGTCTCTTGATGTCGATCGCGTACGCGCCGCGTTCCTCACATGTCTTGCCGGAGTCGGCGGCACCGTCACCGGAGCGCCCACCAAGCAGGACGGCGTGCGATGAGGCTCAACGTGCGCACCTGGGGCGTGCCCGGCAACCCCGCGTGCGTGGTTTTGCACGGGATCACAGCCAACGCCGGCGCTTGGGTGCACATCGGTCCGGCCCTGGCCGACCTCGGCCTGCACGTGCATGCACCCGAGCTCCGCGGCCACGGTGAGTCGCCAGCAACTCCGCCGTTCGACACAGCCACCTTGCTCAGGGACCTTCGTGAGTCCGTGCCGCATGATCCGGTGCTGCTAATCGGGCACTCCTTCGGCGGCTACCTGGCGCAGCGAGGCGTGCTCGACGGTGTCTTCACCGCCCGCGCCCTGTTGCTCGAAGACCCGGTCTCCCACCAGCCGAATGTCGCGGTGCCCAGTGCGATGCTCGCGGCCGACGAGACCGGGGCCCCTCGCTCGGTGGACGGCATCCTCGCCATCAACCCGCGATGGAGCCGGCTGGACGCTGCCTGGAAGGTCCTCTCTCTCGAGCAGGTCAGCTGGGAGGCCGCCCGCGCCGCCTTCGCCGGGAACGCACCATGGGACCTGCGCAACGACGCCGCCCGTGTCGCCGAGCTCGTGCCAACCGTGTGGGTGCTGCCGGGAGAGAGCCGGTTCGTGCCCCCTGCCGACGTCGCCAGGCTGCGCCGGGAGGTGGGGGAGAAGCACCTCGTCGTCGCACCCGATGCCGGGCACAGCATCCACCGCGACGAGCCCGTGCTGTTCCTCGCCACCGTGTCGGCCTTGCTTGAGCAGGTGTCCGGGTGAGCGGCGCCGATCCGCGCCAGGGCGTGCCTGTCATCGGCCACGACCCGGATAGGCCCCTGTTCCACATCGGCGCCAGTGCCGCTCGTGCCGAGGTGGCGCCCGGCTCCGTGATTGACGTGGACACCGAGGACGCCTTCTCCGGAAAGCTGGACTCCGTAGATGGCCAGCCACGAGCGGTCGCGCCGTTCCCGAACGTCAACCCGCTGACAGGTCCCATCGCAGTGACCGGCGCACGACCTGGCGACATCCTCGCCGTGCACCTGATCGACGTCGCACCAAGGCGCACCTGGGGCGTCTCCACCCTGTCCCCGGACTTCGGGGCGCTGTCGGGTACCCCCTCCGCGCCGAACCTCCAACCCGCCATAGACGAGCGGGTGTGGATCTGGGCCGTCGACAGGGCCTCCGGGACCGTCACGACTCCTGTCCCCGGCGCGCGCGATCTCACGGTGCCCCTGCGCCCGTTTCTCGGCACCGTCGGCGTAGCGCCGGCACATGGCGAGGTCCGCACTTCCGTAGTGCCTGGTGCCTTCGGTGGCAACCTCGACCTGCCCGTCTTGGGGCAAGGGTCCACCCTCTACCTACAGGTCCACGAACCCGGTGCCCTCCTTCACGTCGGGGACGGCCACCTCGCACAAGGCGACGGCGAGTTCGCCGGCACCGCAGTAGAGGCAGCGGTTCGTACTCGATTGACGACCGACCTGCTCCCCAACGACGGGCTTGGCGGGACTCCCCGGATCGAGACGGACACCCACCTCATCGCAGTCGGATGGGGGCGCCCCCTCGAGGATGCAGCACGCGTGGCCGTACACGCGCTCACCCATTGGGTCGCGGCGCTCTCCACGCTGGGTCTTCCGGACGCCTTCCAACTCGTCTCCCAAGCGTGCGACGCCCGCGTGGGAAACCTCGTTAATCCTGCCTACACGGTGGCCGTCGGCATCGCGAAGGAGCTCGTGCCGGAATTCGACTCCACTTCCTCGGCCCACGAACGCCTCCGGCGACGTGGCCGCGGGCCGTCGAGGACGAGCCCTCACGACCTTCCCCGTTCAGAGAGCAGCACCGCATGAATAAGCAACCCCCAGGCCCGTCGACCGACGACGTAGCCGCTGTCGAGGCGGTAGTCGCGGCCGCAACGGCGGCGACTCGAGTCCTCGCAGCGAGCTCTCGCCAACACCGCGCCCGCATGCTCGAGGCCATGGCCGATGAGCTCGATGCAGCAACCGACCCCCTCGTCGAGGTGGCCGATGCGGAGACACATTTGGGAGCCACAACGCTGCGAGCGGAGATCCAGCGCACCGCGGGCCAGCTTCGCTTCTTCGTCGAGGTGCTCCGCGACGGGGCTTACCTCGAGCTCGCCACCGACTCTGACCGCGGACCAGAGACGCAGCACCGGATGCTCGTCCCGCTCGGCGTCGCCGCGGTCTTCGGCTCGAGCAACTTCCCGTTCGCCTATGGTGTGGCGGGTGGGGACACGGCATCCGCGCTGGCAGCCGGCTGCGCCGTCGTCGTCAAGGAGCACCCTTCTCACCCGCTCACCTGCCGCGCAGTCCTGGCCGCCCTCCGTGCCGCGCTGCGCGCGGTCGAGCTTCCGGAAGACGTCGTCTCGCTTGTGCGGGGCTTCGAAGCCGGCGCGTCGCTGGTCACCTCCTCGGCGGTCCGCGCCGTCGGTTTCACTGGATCCGTACGCGGCGGCCGAGCGCTGCACGACCTCTGTGTCACCCGACCCGACCCGATCCCTTTCTACGGTGAGCTCGGTAGCCTGAACCCGGTCGTCGTCACGCCCGGTGCGGCGCGCCGCCGGTCCCGACACATCGGCGAGCTGCTCGCGGAGTCGATGACCCGACGCGGCGGCCAGATGTGTACCCAACCCGGACTCATGCTCGTGCCCCAGGGGCCCGACGGCGACGCCCTGCTCGAGGTGGTCGCGGAGCTGACCGACTGCGCCGAGGCCGTCACACTGCTCAACGAGACCGTCCGCACGCAGTTCGGCGCGGGCACACGGTCCATGGTCGAGCTGCTCGGCGCGACCGTCCGCGCCGGCGTAATGCCCGGCGACAACGCCGCCGTACGGCCGGTGCTGTTGGAAGCAAACGCCGCCGTCGCCGCCGGCATGGCGCTCGAGGAGGTGTTCGGCCCCGTCTCGCTCGTGCTGCGCTACCACGACGTGGCCGAGGCCGTCGAGGTGATACGCGCGCTCGACGCCGCCCTCGTCGCCGGCGTGCACGCCGAGACCGACGAGGCCGCGACCGTCGGCGCCCTCCTCGCCGGCCTGACCCCGATCGTAGGCCGTTTGGTATGGGGTGCCCCGACGACCGGCCTGGCCATCGGGTGGGCGACCCACCACGGCGGCAGCTACCCGGCGTCGACCTCCCCGCACACCAGCGTCGGCGCCACCGCCATTCGCCGCTGGCTCCGGCCCATCGGCTTCCAGGGCTTCCCCGAACAGCTCTTGCCTGCCGAGCTGCAGGACCCCCACCTGCCACGCCGCAGAGACGGCGTCATGCCCAGCTGAGGCGCCCAGCCTCCCTCGATAGAACCACGGGAGCCCGCGCGGCTCCGATCACGCGAACCGCATCAAGTACCAAGGAGTAACAACATGAGCAGAGTCCTGCTGGCAGGCGAGTCCTGGATCAACGCCGCGACTGACTACAAGGGCTACGACGCCTTTCCGCACGCGCAGCTCGAGGTGGGCTGCGCACGGCTGGTCGAGGTCCTGACGGCCGCTGGTCACGACGTCAAGCACCTGCCCTCGCACTTGGTCGCGACCGACTTTCCGGAGACGGTGGAGAAGCTGGACGCGTACGACGTCGTCATCCTCTCGGACATCGGCGCGAACTCGTTGCTGCTCCCACCCGTGGTGTTCCACCAGGGACAGCGCTTCCCCAATCGCCTCAAGGTCCTCGCCGAATGGGTTCGACGGGGGGGTGGTCTCATGATGGCCGGCGGGTACTTGAGCTTCCAAGGCTTCCAAGCAAAGGCGAACTACCACGACACGCCCATAGAGGCGATTCTGCCTGTGGACATCCTGCCCTACGACGATCGTGTTGAGGCCCCTGAGGGCGTCGAGGGAGAGCTCACCGGCGTCGCCCACGAAGTCACCAACGGGCTCGATGCTCGCTGGCCAGCCGTGCTCGGCTACCAGAAACTCGCGGCCAAGCCCGACGCCGAGGTCCTCGCCACCGTCGAGGGCAGGCCACTGGTCGCGACCCGCGCCGAAGGTGCCGGGCGCACGCTTGCCTACGCCACGGACATCTCCCCACACTGGGCCCCCGAGGAGTTCATGGCGTGGGCCGGGTACCAGCGCCTGTTCGACCAAGCCGTGACGTGGCTCGCCGGCGGAACTGCCGTTGAGGACAGCGGCCGCGTGCCCGCCACCCAGGAGACCTGAATGGCAGAGCTCGCGGTAGTCGGCAGCCTCAACCAGGACATCCGACTCACCGTCGAACGGATCCCACACAGCGGTGAGACGGTCAGTGCCCTTGGGGCCATGCGCTCCCCGGGCGGGAAGGGCGCGAACCAGGCCGTTGCAGCGGCGAGGCTCGGGCTCTCCGTCACCATGGTCGGCGCAGTCGGAGCGGACACCGCAGGGGAGCAGCTCCGCGCCCGGCTCGCCGCAGAGGGCGTTGACGTGAGTGGCCTCGCCGTCTTGACCAAGATTGACGGCACTCCAGTGGGAACCGGAACGGCCACAATCCTGTGGGAACAGCCGGAATCCACCATCATCATCGAGGCTGGCGCTAACGCCGCGGTCGACGAAGCCTTCGTCATGTCGCGGGTCGAGCAGTTCCGCGACGCCCGTGCGGTGCTGTGCCAGTGCGAGACACCTCTGGGTGCGCTCGCCGCGGTGGCGCACGAGGCGCGCGGCCTCAAGGTTCTCAACCCGGCGCCGGCAGCCGCAGTGCCCCCCACCATCCGCGACCGGTTCGACCTACTGGTGCCGAACCGATTCGAGCTGGCGGTGCTCGCCGGCGCCGCCGGTGCCCCTCAGCGGGAGGAGGATGTCCTCGCGATGGTCCGGCATCTGGGTTTCCCCGGAAATGTGGTGGTAACCCTCGGCAGCGACGGGTGCCTGGTGGTTCCGCGGGACGGTGGACCCGTGGCCGTGCCGGCAATACAGGTCACCGCGGTGGACACTACCGCGGCAGGCGACAGCTTCTGCGCCGCGCTCGTGGGTGCCCTGTTGTCCGGAGACCAGCTCGTCAGCGCCGCGCAATGGGCCACTCGCGTCGCTGCCATCACGACCACGCGAGACGGTGCGATCGACTCTTTGCCCAGACGAGCTGACGTGAACGGGATCAGCGCTCGCGCGCAAGGACCGCGTCCAGTCGCCGGCTGAACCACGAATGATGCGTCGCGACCCGCGGCGTGAAAGGAGCTCTCCTTGGACGACCCCACGACGGAGAATGGGCGTGGCAGCCACCACCGTGCTCGCACACCACCGGAGGACCTCATCGTCATCGGCGGCGGCATCGTCGGACTGGCGACGGCGCGAGAGATGCTTCGGCGTCGGCCGGGATCGTCGGTCGTTGTCCTTGAAAAGGAAGACGACGTGGCTACCGCCCAGACCGGCCACAACTCCGGCGTGATCCACGCAGGTCTGTACTACTCACCCGGATCACTCAAGGCACGCCTCTGCCGTGAGGGGGAACGGGCCACCAAGGAGTTCTGCGACGAGCACGGCATCAGATACGCGACGATCGGCAAGTTGGTCGTGGCCACGTCCCGGATTGAGGTCGAGCGGCTAGGCCAGCTCGCCGAGCGGGCCAGCCAGAACGGCATCGATCTAAAGTCCGTCGATCGGGACGAGCTGGTCGAGATGGAACCCAACGTCAGGGGGCTGGCCGCCTTGTTCTCTCCGCGCAGCGGTGTGGTCGACTACCGGGATGTGGCGCGAGCGATGGCTCGTGAGGTTCTCAAGGCCGGGGGCCGGGTGGTCACCCGCTCGCGCGTACGCAGCATCCGCGAGCTGGCCGGGCCGGGTGGCGAAGTAGTCGTGACCTCCGACACCGGCGAATACCGGGCGGCGCAACTCGTTGTCTGCGCCGGGCTCCAGGCCGACCGGGTCGCGTCAATGGGGGGACTGGACGTCGACTTCCGGATCGTCCCGTTCCGCGGGGAGTACTACCAGCTGCCGCGAGAGCAAGCCGGAGTGGTCGATCGGCTCATCTACCCGGTTCCAGACCCCGACCTGCCCTTCCTCGGCGTGCACCTGAGTCCGACAATCGACGGTCGGGTCACGGTCGGTCCGAACGCCGTGCTCGGCTTCTCCCGCGAGGGCTATCCGCGTGGGTCAATGACGAGACGCGACATTGCTGACCTCATCACCTTTCCGGGACTGTGGCGCTTCGCGAAGGACAACCTCGGCACGGGCCTGGACGAGATGCGCAACTCGATCTCACCTCCTCGCTATCTCGAGCTCGTACGCAAGTACTGCCCGGTGCTGTCGATCGAGGACCTGCTGCCCTACCCGGCCGGCATCCGAGCGCAGATACTCATGCGTGACGGGACTCTCGCCGAGGACTTCCTCTTGCGCTCGTCGCCGAGGCAGCTGCACGTGTGCAACGCCCCCTCGCCGGCCGCGACGTCGGCGATCCCGATCGCCCGAATCATCGTGGATACGGTTGCGGGTGCGGCCTGACAGGTCTCGCCGGCTCGCCCAGCCGGTGACAAGACGAGTGCCGCGGTATGCGGCGGAAAAGGGAGCGTTGTGAAGATCCGTCCCAGCACGGTCACCGAGAACGACGTCGTTGCAGCTCTGCGCGAAGTGGTGGACGGCGAGGTCGACGATTCCACCCGACGTCGGGCTGAGTACTCCACGGATGCCTCGAACTACCGCGTGCCCCCACGCGTGGTGGTCTCCCCCCGGGACCCCGACGACGCCGTGGCCGCCCTCGAGGTGGCGCGCCGGCTGGGAGTGCCGGTGACGGCTCGCGGGGCAGGCACGTCGGTGGCAGGCAACTCGATCGGGCCCGGACTGGTGCTGGACTTCTCGAGGCATATGAACAGGATCGTCGCCCTCGACCCGGAGTCGCGCACAGCCGTCGTGCAACCAGGTGTGGTGATGTCCTCCCTGCAGACGGCAGCCGCCCCCCACGGGTTGCGGTTCGGCCCGGACCCGTCGACGCAGAACCGGGCCACCTTGGGCGGGATGATCGGCAACAATGCCTGTGGTCCGCACGCGGTGGCGTACGGCCGGACAGCGGACAACGTGACCTCCCTCGACGTGGTCGACGGGGAGGGCCGCCGTTTCATCGCTGGCGCGGGCGCCGCTGCCCTTGACGTTGTGCCCGGACTCGAGCGACTCATTCGTGCAGAGATGGCGACCGTCCGCACCGCCCTCGGCCGGTTCGGGCGGCAGGTTTCCGGCTACTCCTTAGAGCACCTGTTGCCCGAGCGCGGCCAGCACCTCGCCAAAATGCTGGTGGGATCCGAGGGAACGCTGGCAACGATCCTTCAGGCGACGGTGAACCTAGTGGCGGCACCCACGGCACCGGTCGTGATCGCGCTCGGCTACCCCGACATGCCCGCGGCGGCAGACGCTGTACCGCTCGTCCTGGCGCATCGGCCACTGGCGGTGGAGGGCCTGGATGCCCAGCTGGTCGACGTAGTGCGTCGGCACCGTGGAGCGGGCGCCGTCCCGGACTTGCCGGCCGGCGCCGGCTGGCTGCTCGTCGAGCTCGGCGCAGAGGATGGCGAGAACGAAGCCGACGTGCTGGCCCGGGCTCGCGCCCTCACCGCAGACGCAGGCACGGACGCGGTCCGGGTGGTGCCCGCAGGGGAGCAGGCAGCAGCGCTGTGGCGGATCAGGGCTGACGGAGCCGGACTGGGCGGACGGACCCCGGCGGGCGCACCTGCCTGGCCGGGCTGGGAGGACGCCGCGGTGCCGCCGGAGCGGCTGGGGGACTACCTGCGAGACTTCACCGCGCTCATGGCCGAGCGCGGGGTGGACGGGCTGCTGTACGGGCACTTCGGGGACGGATGCGTACACGTGCGCCTTGACCTTCCTCTGGAGACCCCCCACGGGGTCGGTCGCTCGCGGTCATTTCTCGAAGCAGCGGCAGACCTGGTCGCTTCCTACGGGGGTTCGTTGTCGGGAGAGCACGGCGACGGGCGGGCGCGCTCGGAGTTGCTCAGCCGCATGTACGAGCCATCCGTGCTCGAGCTCTTCGGCCGTGTTAAGGCGCTCTTCGACCCGCAGAACCAGCTGAACCCCGGAGTGCTGGTGGACCCAGCGCCTTTGGACTCCGACTTGCGCCGACCAGCGGCCCGGCCGACCCCGACCCGGGGCGGCTTCGCGTTCCTCGAGGACGGTGGGGATTTCACGACCGCCGTGCACCGGTGCACCGGGGTGGGCAAGTGTCGTGCGGACAACTCCGCAACGGGCGGTTTCATGTGCCCCTCCTTCCAAGCCACCCGGGACGAGAAGGACGTCACCCGCGGCCGGGCCCGAGTTCTGCAGGAGCTCACCAACGGCGCCCTCGTGACCGACTGGGGGTCTGAGGCGGTGCGTGAGTCGCTCGATTTGTGCCTGTCGTGCAAGGCATGCTCTGCCGACTGCCCGGCCGGCGTGGACATGGCGCGCTACAAGTCCGAGGTGCTACACCGTACCTATCTTGGCAAAGTACGCCCGGTCACGCACTACATCCTCGGCCAGCTACCACGCTGGACGCGTCTGGTCACGGCGTGCCCCATTCTGGCCCGGCTGGTCAACGCGGTGCTGAATGTACGCCCAATCGCGCGGGCGGTGCTGTGGGCCGGCGGCATCGACTCGCGCCGGCAGGTGATCACCTTCGCCACTCAGCGGTTCTCTGCCTGGTGGAAAGCGCGTGAGGAATCGAGCGCGGGCAACCCGCCGGCGACGCAACGCCGGGAAGTCGTGCTGTGGGCAGACACGTTCTCCGAGACCGTCGACACCGATGCCCCTCGGGCGGCCGTCCATCTGCTCGAGAGTGCCGGCTACCGGGTGCTGCTTCCCGCAGAACCCGCATGCTGCGGACTCACCTGGATCTCGACCGGCCAGCTCGACGGCGCGAAAAGGCGGCTGACCGGTCTGCTAGGGGTACTCGCCCCCTACGCTGCCAACGGCATCCCGGTGGTCGGCGTGGAACCGTCTTGCACCGCGGTTCTGCGCTCAGATATGGTCGACCTGCTGCCCGACGACCCACGCGCCCCCATCCTCGCCGCCGGTACCTACACCCTCGCGGAACTCCTCACGGCCCCGGCACCGATCGGTCCCGGTCCGGACTGGGAGCCCATCTCACTCGAGGGCGTCGAGGTCGTGGCGCAACCACACTGCCACCACCACTCGGTCATGGGATGGGACGCCGACGAGGCCCTGCTAACCACTGCCGGTGCGCGCATCACCCGCCTCGCCGGGTGCTGCGGCCTGGCCGGAAACTTCGGGATGGAGAAGGGCCACTACGACACCTCCGTTGCCGTCGCCAAGAACGCGCTTCTGCCGGCACTCAGTGAGGCCGGTGCGCAGGCGGTGTATCTCGCAGACGGATTCTCGTGCCGCACGCAGGCCGAACAGCTCGCTGGTCGGCACGGGGTACACCTGGCGCAGCTACTTACCAAAGACTAGGCCGCGTGCCGCGCCGCGCGAAACAACTTTTAAGACACCTCCGAAGGCATTCTGGGGTTGATTGTGCTCGGGTCTCAGAAGGTCAGCAGGCCGGGTCGTCACTGCGTAGGCGCGGGCAAAACATGCAGGGGCGGGGGAGCAGTCGACGCAGCGCACGGTCCTGGTGGATCGCTCGTAGATTGCCTCGACCCGGGCTGGCAGCTCGGGCCTCGCAGACCCGGCAGACGCCGGCGTACCGCAGCTTCATCCGTTTCTCGTAAGGACCTTCGGGCACGTCGCGACCCTACGGTCGAACGAGCGTTTTCGGTGGCGGTTCGAGCCGATCAACGACGGTAGTTGAACCCGCAAGAGTTTTTCTCTTGCGGACTATCTGCGGACTACAGCGGTGTCGTGATCACGTTTCCGCAGGTCAGAAGGGGTTTTAGGAGTGGGCCGGCCTGTAGGCCGGGTTCTGTCCCGCTGGTGCGGGGGCGACCATCCATCTGCGACGACCGTTGCCGGCCGCCTGGTGCGATCTACCCGGATGCTCGGGCGGGCCGCCCTCGAACGCATCCTGTCTGATCTTGCTCCGGGTGGGGTTTGCCTAGCTGCGCCGGTCGCCCGGCGCACTGGTGGTCTCTTGCACCACCGTTTCACCCTTACCGCCCGGCAAGCCGGGAGGCGGTCTGTTCTCTGTGGCACTGATCCCGCGGGTTTCCCCGGGTGGCTGTTGGCCACCACCCTGCCCTGTGGAGCCCGGACCTTCCTCGACCCGCCACCGAGGTGACGAGCCGCGGCCGCCCGGCCGACCCACTCGAGATCGAGTCTAGGGGTGGGTGAGGACCTCGGCGCCATCCTCGGTGACGAGGAGGGTGTGCTCGAACTGCGCGGAGCGGCGGCGGTCCTTGGTGACGACGGTCCAGCCGTCGTCCCACATGTCGTAGTCGGGGGTGCCGAGGTTGAGCATCGGCTCGATGGTGAAGGTCATCCCGACGCGGATCTCGTCGTCGAAGCGCTCGTCGTCGTAGTGCGGGATGATCAGCCCGGAGTGGAACGCGGTGCCGATGCCGTGGCCGGTGAAGTCGCGTACGACGCCGTAGCCGAAGCGCCGCGCGTAGGCCTCGATCACCCGGCCGATGATGTTGACCCGGCGACCCGGCTTGACCGCCTTGATGGCTCGGTCGAGGGCCTCGTGGGTGCGCTCGACGAGCAGTCGCGACTCCTCGTCGACGTCGCCGGCGAGGAAGGTGGCGTTGGTGTCACCGTGCACGCCGCCGATGAAGGCCGTGATGTCGATGTTGACGATGTCGCCGTCCTCCACGACCCGGGAGTCGGGGATCCCGTGGCAGATCACCTCGTTGACGCTCGAGCACAGCGACTTGGGGAAGCCGCGGTAGCCGAGGGTGGAGGGGTAGGCGCCGTGGTCGCAGAGGAACTCGTGGCCGATGCGGTCGAGCTCGTCGGTGGTCACCCCGGGCACGACGTGCGAGCCGACGAGCTCGCGTGCCTGCGCGGCCAGGCGCCCGGCGACCCGCATCCGCTCGATCGTCTCGGCGTCCTTGACCTCCTCGCCGGTGAACCGCTCCGGCGCCGGCTGGTCGACGTACTCCGGACGGGCGATGTGGGCGGGCACGGAACGACGCGCAGACACCTCTGCGGGGGATACGACTGGCACGGGCCGAGTGTAGTTTCGGCGCATGAGCGAGAACGAATACTGGTTCTGCCTGACCCACCACACGGTCGAGGGGCACGACGGCTGCAAGAACGCCGACCGCCTCGGTCCCTACAGCTCGTCCGAGGAGGCCTCGCGGGCGCTGGAGAAGGTCCAGGAGCGCAACGAGGCGTGGGACAACGACCCCAAGTGGAACGACAACGGCGCCGGCTCCGGCGACGGCCTCAGCGACGGCACGCCGGACAGCTGATCACTTCTTCTTCTTGCCCTTGACCGGCGAGGCCGACTGAGCGATGTCGGCGGCGGCGCGCACGCTCTTCAGCGCCCGCTTGGTGTTCTTCTCGAGCGCCTTGGTGAGCTCGGAGATCGCCGCCTCGTACTGCTGGCTGACGCGCGCTGCGGTCTCGGCGGCGACGCGCTCGGCCGTGTCCTGGGCGACCTTCTGGATGAGGGCAGCCGTGCCCATGGCCTGGGCGCCCATGTCGACGGCCCGCTCGGCAGGGGACTTCCGGGCAGCCGTCGCGACCGGCTTCGGCGCGGTGGTCGCGCTGCTCGGCGCGGTGGCCTTCTTGGCGGGCGCGGTCTTCCTGGCCGTCGACTTCGTGGCGGGAGCCTTCTTGGCTGGCGTCTTCTTCGCGGTCGTCGTCTTGGCCGCAGCGGTCTTCGTCGCCGGAGCGGTCTTCTTGGCGGGAGCCTTCGTCGCCGCAGCGGTATTCTTCGTCGCCGCCGACTTCTTCGCAGGCGTCGCCTTCGTGGCAGGCGCCTTCTTCGCGGGAGCCTTCTTGGCCGTCGTCCTGCTGACCGGTGTCTCGCTCACAGCACACTCCTCGCGTCGGTGGAAGGCTGATCCTGCCGCGACCGGGAGCCGTTGTCACCGGTTAGCGTGTCGGCGTGCCTCAGTCGACGGTCCGTGAGCCGCTCTCGCCCTGGCCGTTCGTCGGCCTGGTGGGGCTGGCCTGCGTCGCGTTCCTCATCGGCGCGACCCCGGTGGCCGTGGCGGCGCCGTGGTGGGCGATCTCGCTGCTGGTCGTGCTCTGGCTGGTGGCGCTGCTGCTCGCCATCACCTGGTTCACCACCCGGCCGAGAGCGGTCGCGCTGCTCCCGGCCGTGGTGGCGGTCGTCTGGCTGGCGACGGTGGTGGGCGGCGCCAGGCTCCTCGACTGGGCCTGAGCGCCGGGTGAGTCAGAACGTGTGCTCGGGCCCGGGGAAGGTGCCGCCGCGCACGTCGTCGGCGTACGCCCTGGCCGCCTCGAGCAGCACGCCGTGCACGTCGGCGTACTGCTTGACGAAGCGGGCCATCCGACCGGTGCGCAGGCCGAACGCGTCCTGCCACACCAGCACCTGGCCGTCGCAGCCGACGCCGGCACCGATGCCGATGGTGGGGATGGTCAGCTCCTTGCTGATCTGCTCGGCGACGTCGCCGGGCACCATCTCCATGACGACGGCGAAGGCACCCGCCTCCTGCACCGCACGGGCGTCGGCGATGACCCGGTCACTGGCGTCGCCGCGGCCCTGGACGCGGTAGCCGCCGAGGGTGTGCTCGGACTGCGGGGTGAAGCCGATGTGCGCCATGACGGGGATGCCGCCACGGGTGCACTTCTCGATGACCGGTGCCATCTCGGCGCCGCCCTCGAGCTTCACCGCGTGCGCGCCGGCCTCCTTCATGAAGCGGACGGCGGTGAGGTAGCCCTGCTCGGGCGAGGCCTGGTAGCTGCCGAAGGGCAGGTCGCCGACGACCATCGAGCGCTTCACCGACCGCGACACCGCGCGGGTGAGGGGAAGGAGCTCGTCGACCGTGATCGGCAGCGAGGTCTCGTTGCCGAGGACGTTGTTGGAGGCCGAGTCGCCCACCAGGAGCAGGTCGATGCCGGCCTCGTCGAAGGTGGCCGCGGTGTACATGTCGTACGCCGTGAGCATGGTGATCTTCTCGCCGCGCTCCTTCATCTCCCGCAGGTGGTGGGTGCGGACGCGCTTCACCGGGGCGGCCGACTGGCTGCTGGCCGCCGCCGGGCCGGAGCCGTAGGGGGCGGTCTCTTCAGGCTGGGACATGTGTCGTGCTCCTCGTCATCTCGCGGCTCCCTGATGGAGTCCACGGACCGTTCCTCAGGCTAGTCCGGGACCAGTGGGTACGGCGCTGTGGTGGTGGTCACGCCGGAGGGTCGAGGTCAGCGCGGGGAGACGCGCAGGACCCGGTCGCCGGTGCCGTTGTCGGTGGTGACCAGCAGGTCGCCGTTGCGCGCCGCGGTGACCGAGCGCAGCCGGCCGAAGCGGGCCAGCTCGTCCGGTCGCGTCACCGAGACCAGGGTGCCGGCGGTGTCGAAGCGCAGGAAGAGCACCTCCGCCCCCTTGAGCGCCGCCACGGCGAGCGTGCCCCGCAGCGAGCCCCACTGCGAGCCGCGCACCCACGCGGCACCGGAGGTCGCGATCGTCGGCTCGCCGGACGACCACCTCGCCTCCTGCTGCACCCCGGGCAGCGACTGGTCGGTCATCGGCACCGACTCGTCGTAGCCGGGCACCGGGTTCCACCCGTAGTCGCCGCCGGGCACGAGCAGGTTCACCTCGTCGTCGCGGTAGCTGCCGTGCTCCACCGACCACACCGAGCCGTCGCGGCGCTGGGCCAGGCCCTGGACGTTGCGGTGCCCGTAGGTCCACACGAAACGGCGCGCCGTCGGCGTCGCCGAAGGGGTTGGTGCCCATCGGTGCGCCGGTGCGCCGGTGGACCCGCAACACCTTGCCGCCGAGCGAGTCGAGGTCGCGCGGGTTGGTGCCGACCGCGGCGTCGCCGGTGCCGACGAGGAGGGCGTCGGTGTCGCGGTCGAGCAGCAGCCGGCAGCCTCCGTGTCGCCCGGAGCTGGAGGGGAGCCCGGAGACGACGGTGCGCCGGTGGGACAGCGTGCGCCACCTCGCGTCCACCCGCCAGCGGGTGACCTGGACGTGGTTGCCGCCCTTCGTCGCGCCGTGGCAGGCCCACAGCGTGCGCGACCCGGCGTCCACGGCCAGCGACATCAACCCGGTCTCGCCCGAGACCCAGACCGACGCCGACAGGTCGGCGAGCGTCCGCCGCCTCCCAGCACGTACGACGCTCACGCGGGCGCGGTCGCGCTCCGACACCAGCAGCCTGCCGCCGGGGCCTTGCTGGACGTCCCACGGGTGCTCGAGCCTCCGGGCGACGGTCCGCACGCGCAGCGTTGGCGCCCAACGCCCGACGGGCTCGGACGACGCGGTCGTCACCCGATCCGGTGGCGCGTCGTCGGCAACCGACGGCGCGAGCCCGGCGAGCAGGCCACCAGTGAGGGCGGCGAGGGACAGGGACAGCGAGGTGGTGCGGAGCACGAGGCGCACGTCCGTGACGCTAACGGGGCAGTGCGGCGACGGTAAAGGCCTCAGTCGCGCCGCAGCGGTCGGGCGAGCTGGATGCCGACGCGGGTGGTGGCGTAGCCCAGCTTGGTGTTGAGCGCACGCATGGCGGCGTTGCCGTCCTGGGTCCACGTGTAGACCTCGGTGATCCCGTGGTCGGCCGCCCACGCCAGGGCGAGCAGCTTGAGGTGCACCGCGATGCCCGTGCCGCGGTGGTCGCCGCGCACAGCGGTGAGCAGGTTCTCCGCACGCGTCGGGTTGTCGGGGTCGAGCCCGAGCCCCGCGCAGCCCACGACCTCGCCGTCGGCCAGCGCCAGGAACATCGGGTCCCCGAGCCACTCGCGCACCCAGTTCTCCGGGGAGACCTCGAGCGGGGTGTCGACGGCGAGACCGGCGATCGCCTCCAGCCCGAAGCGCTCGTAGGCCGCCTCCCAGAGGCCGGGACGCTCCTGGGCGGTGACGACCTCGATGCCGTCGGGGACCGGCGTGGGTGTGACAGGCCCGTCGATGCGGTAGGTCTGCTCGACCTCCCGGTTGACCTCGGTGAAGCCGAAGCGCTGCGCGAAGGCCAGGGAGCCCTCGTCGTCGGCGCCTGCCCGCAGCATCGGGAGCCCCAGGGTGGCGACGTGCTCGGTGAGGTGCTCCAGCAGCGCGGTGCCGTGGCCGCGACGGCGGTGCTCGGGCAGGACGCGGGGGATCACCGAGCCGGCACCCGCGCTGTCCGCGCGGTCGGACAGGCCGTGGCCGACGACGACGCCGTCCTCACGGGCCAGCACCATCAGCCGCTCCGGCGAGTCGGCCTCGCGCAGCTCCGCGACCGAGACGGTCCGCTCGTAGGGCAGGATCGCGATCCGCACCTGGCGCCAGGCCTCGTAGTCCTCGTCGGTGACGCAGGGGCTGATGTCGAGGGCCATGGCGGGAGCCTGCCTGTTTCCCGCCCGGGTAGTCCACCGGGTTCTGGTCGTCGTACAGATCTTCAGCCGACCGTTTCCCGGTGGACTACCCCGGGCCGAGGAACAGGATCCCTAGAGTGACGGCGTGGACTTCTACTCCGCCTACGCCCAGGGCTTCGCGCGGATCGCTGCGTGCACGTTGCCGGTGCACCTCGCCGACCCCGCCGCCAACGCCGCCGCGGTCATCGAGCAGGCCCGGGCCTGCCACGACGACCACGTCGCGGTCGCCGTCTTCCCGGAGCTGTGCCTGACCGGCTACTCGGTCGACGACCTCTTCCTCCAGGACACCCTTCTCGACGGGGTGCAGGAGGGGATCGCCGAGATCGTCGCGGCCAGCGCCGACCTGATGACCGCCCTGGTCATCGGGGCGCCCATCGTGCAGGGCAACCGGGTCTACAACTGCGCGGTCGTGGTGCACCGCGGCCAGGTGCTCGGCGTCGCGCCCAAGGCGTACCTGCCCAACTACCGCGAGTTCTACGAGCGCCGCTGGTTCGCCCCCGGCGACGACCGCGAGCTCGAGTGGATCACCGTCGCCGGGAAGGAGGCTCGCTTCGGCCCGGACCTGATCTTCCGCTGCCTCGACGTGCCCGGGCTCGACCTCCACGTCGAGGTCTGCGAGGACATGTGGGTGCCGGTGCCGCCCAGCGCCGAGGCAGCCCTCGCCGGCGCCACCGTGCTGGCCAACCTCAGCGGCTCACCGATCACCGTCGCGCGCGCGGAGGACCGTCGGCTGCTGGTCCGCAGTGCGAGCGCGCGGTGCGCGGCGGCGTACGTCTATGCCGCGGCGGGGCAGGGCGAGTCGACCACCGACCTCAGCTGGGACGGCCAGACGATGGTCTACGAGTGCGGGTCTCTCCTCGGCGAGAGCGAGCGCTTCCCCGACGGGCCGCGCCGCACGGTCGTCGACGTCGACCTCGACCTGGTGCGTCAGGAACGGCTGCGGCAGGGCACGTTCGACGACAACCGGCGCACGCACCACGAGCGGGTGCACCGCTTCCGCACCGTCGAGTGGGAGCTCGAGCCGCCGGCCGGCGACGTCGGGCTCCTGCGCAAGGTCGACCGCTACCCGTTCGTCCCCGACGACCCGGAGCGGCTCGAGCTCGACTGCTACGAGGCCTACAACATCCAGGTGTCGGGGCTCGAGCAGCGGCTCAACGCGATCGGCACGCCCAAGGCCGTCATCGGCGTCAGCGGCGGGCTCGACTCGACCCACGCGCTCATCGTCGCGTGCAAGGCGATGGACCGCCTGGGCCGGCCGCGCAGCGACGTCCTCGCGTTCACGATGCCCGGCTTCGCGACCGGGTCGACGACGAAGGGCTACGCCACGCGGCTGTCGGAGGCGCTCGGCGTCACCTTCGAGGAGCTCGACATCCGGCCGGCGGCCGAGCAGATGCTGACGGACATGGGCCACCCCTACTCCCGGGGCGAGAAGGTCTACGACGTCACCTTCGAGAACGTCCAGGCCGGCCTGCGCTACGACTACCTCTTCCGCCTCGCCAACCAGCGCGGCGGCATCGTCGTCGGGACCGGAGACCTGTCCGAGCTGGCGCTGGGCTGGTGCACCTACGGCGTCGGCGACCAGATGTCGCACTACTCGGTCAACGCGGGCGTGCCGAAGACCTTGGTGCAGCACCTGATCCGCTGGGTGATCAGCCACGGCGAGTTCGAGGAGGCGGCCAACGAGGTGCTCGCCGAGATTCTCGAGCAGGAGATCACCCCCGAGCTGATCCCCATCGAGGACGGCAAGAAGCCGCAGGCGACCCAGGACACCGTCGGTCCCTACAACCTCCAGGACTTCACGCTGGCGCTCGTGGTGCGCCACGGCTTCCGTCCGCGCAAGATCGCCTTCCTGGCCTGGCACGCGTGGAAGGACCTCGACGCAGGGGAGTGGCCCCCGGGCTTCCCCGCCGACGCGCGGGTGGCGTACACCCTCGAGGAGGTCCGCACCTGGATGCAGGTCTTCATGAAGCGGTTCTTCGCCAACCAGTTCAAGCGCTCCGCCCTGCCCAACGGTCCGAAGGTCAGCCCCAGCGGCACGATGAGTCCGCGCGGCGACTGGCGGATGCCGAGCGACGCCAGGGCCACGGCCTGGCTGGCCGAGATCGAGCGGGACGTGCCGACCTCCTGAGCGTCGCTGACCGGCCGGCGTGGTCACGTGCGGGTCGCGCCGTGCGTGACCCCTAGGGTGGTGCCATGGGCAAGCAAGAGGACTTCGTACTCCGCGCGCTCGAGGAGCGTGACGTCCGGTTCGTCCGGCTGTGGTTCACCGACGTGCTCGGGTTCCTCAAGAGCGTGAGCGTCGCCCCGGCGGAGCTGGAGAACGCCTTCGAGGAGGGCATCGGCTTCGACGGCTCGGCGATCGAGGGCTTCGCCCGCGTCTACGAGTCCGACATGCTCGCCCACCCTGACGCGTCGACGTTCCAGATCCTCCCGTGGCGCACGGGCGAGGACGGCGGCCCGGCGACGGCCCGGATGTTCTGCGACATCGTGATGCCCGACGGCAGCCCGTCGTACGCCGACCCGCGGCACGTCCTGAAGCGCACGTTGAGCGCCGCGGCCGACAAGGGCTTCACCTTCTACACCCACCCCGAGATCGAGTTCTACCTGTTCAAGGACGTGCCGGGGAAGGGCGAGGAGCCGCAGCCGGTCGACCGCAGCGGGTTCTTCGACCACACCGCCCAGTCGCGCGGCTCCGACTTCCGCCGCGAGGCGATCACGATGCTCGAGGCGATGGGCATCTCGGTGGAGTTCAGCCACCACGAGGGTGGTCCGGGGCAGCAGGAGATCGACCTGCGCTACGCCGACGCGCTCACCACCGCCGACAACATCATGACCTTCCGCACGGTGGTGCGGGAGGTGGCGCTGGGCCAGGACATCTGGGCGTCCTTCATGCCCAAGCCGTTCACCACGCACCCGGGCTCGGGCATGCACACCCACGTGTCGCTCTTCGAGGGCGACCGCAACGCCTTCTTCGAGGCCGGCGCGCAGTACCAGCTGTCCAAGACAGGGCGGCAGTTCATCGCCGGCATCCTGCGCCACGCCAGCGAGATCAGCGTGGTCACCAACCAGTGGGTCAACTCCTACAAGCGCCTGCTCGGCGGCGGCGAGGCGCCGTCGTCGATCTGCTGGGGCCACAACAACCGCTCCGCGATGATCCGGGTGCCGATGTACAAGCCCAACAAGGGCCAGTCGACCCGCATCGAGCTTCGCACCGTCGACGCCGCCTGCAACCCCTACCTCGCCTTCGCCGTCGTCCTGGCCGCCGGCATGAAGGGGATCGAGGACGGCTACGAGCTGCCTCGCGAGGCCGAGGACGACGTCTGGTCGCTCACCGAGCGCGAGCGCAAGGCGCTCGGCATCGCCCCGCTGCCGCGCAGCCTGTTCGACGCGATCGGGATCGCCGAGGACTCCGAGCTGCTGGCCGAGACGCTCGGTGAGCACGTCTTCGACTTCTTCCTGCGCAACAAGCGCGCGGAGTGGGAGGAGTACCGCACCCAGGTCTCCGCCTACGAGCGCGACCGGATGCTCCCCGTCCTCTGAGCTCGCGGTGAGCAGCCCGAAGATCCTCGTCGTCGAGCACCAGGAGTCCTGCCCGCCCGCGCTGGTCGGGGAGTGGCTGGCGGAGGCCGGCTGCACGCTCGAGGTGTGCCGCCCCTACGCGGGCGACGCGCTGCCGCGCCTGACGTCGTACGACGCCGTGCTGGTGATGGGCGGCGACATGGGTGCCCACGACGACGAGGCGCATCCGTGGCTGACGCCGCTCAAGGCCGAGATCCGCGACGCGGTCGCGGCTGGGACGCCGCTGCTCGGCATCTGCCTGGGGCACCAGGTCATGGCCGTCGCGCTCGGCGGCACCGTCGAGCGCAACGCCCGGGGCCAGACGGTCGGCATGCAGCCCGTCGGCTGGACCGCGGAGGCCGCCGACGACGCGTGGGTCGGCGGGAGGACCGGCGCCGAGGTGGCCCTCCACTGGAACAACGACATCGTGGTCTCGCTCCCCGAGGGCGCCGTGGTGCTGGCGCGCACCCCGGACGGGGAGGTGCAGGTCGCCAGGTTCGGGCCGCGCGCGTGGGGGATCCAGGCGCACCCCGAGGTCGACGCGGCGATCGTGACCCGCTGGGCCGAGTCCGACCGGGACGAGCACGTCGCGCTGGGCCTCGACCAGGACGCGGTGCTCGCCGAGATCGACGACGAGGTGCTGACCGCGCACTGGCGGCCGCTGGCCGCACGGTTCGCGGCCGTGGCCGGTGAGGGCCGATGAGCTCCCACGGCAGGCTCGTGCGCCTGGGCTTCGTCGACGGCGCCGCGGCGGCGCGCGGCATCGAGCGCCTCGGCGAGGCCGGTGGACCGCTGACCGACACGCTTGCCGCGACCGCCGACCCCGACGCCGCGCTGGACGGGCTGCTGCGGCTGGTCGACGCCCTCGACGAGGAGTCCGAAGGCGCCGGCGCCGCGATGCTCGAGGAGGTCGCCGACGACGAGGGCACGGCCATGCGGCTGTGCTGCGTGCTGGGCGCCAGCGCCGCGCTGACCCACCACCTCGTGCGGCACCCCGACCACTGGCGTGAGCTCACCGATCCCACCCTCGGCACCACCCGCGCCGCGGCGTACGCCGTGCGCGAGGCGATGCTGACCGCGGTCGGCGCCGACCCGAGCAGCGACCAACCCGTGGCCGGGCTGCCCGATGCGGAGGCCGTGGACGCGCTGCGCGTGGAGTACCGCCGGATCCTGCTCCGCCTCGCCGCCCGCGACCTCGCCCACCACGTCAGCCTCGACGACGCGGCGGCCGAGATCTCCGACCTCGCGGCCGCGACGCTCGAGGCGGCGCTCGCCGTCGCACGCGCCCGCGTCGAGGCGTACGCGTCGGCCCGGCTCGCCGTCATCGCGATGGGCAAGTGCGGCGGCCACGAGCTCAACTACATCTCCGACGTCGACGTGGTCTACGTCTACGAGCCGGCCGAGCTGGAGTCGGGGGAGCGTGCCGACGACGGGGTCGCGCTCCGGGCCGCCACGCAGCTGGCCTCGCACCTGATGCGGATCTGCTCCGACCACACGCGCGAGGGCACCATCTGGCCGGTCGACGCCAACCTGCGGCCCGAGGGCAGCCAGGGGCCGCTGGTCCGCACGCTCGCGAGCCACCGCGGCTACTACGAGAAGTGGGCCAAGACCTGGGAGTTCCAGGCGCTGCTCAAGGCCCGCCCGGTGGCGGGCGACCTCGCCCTCGGGCAGGACTACCTCGAGGTCATCGAGCCGATGGTGTGGAGCGCTGCCGAGCGCGAGGGCTTCGTCGCAGACGTGCAGGCGATGCGCCGCCGGGTGGTCGAGCACATCCCGGCCCACGAGGCGGAGCGGCAGATCAAGCTCGGCTCGGGCGGGCTGCGCGACGTCGAGTTCGCGGTGCAGCTGCTCCAGCTCGTGCACGGGCGCGCCGATCCCACGCTGCGCGAGGGCGCCACGCTGAGCGCGCTCGACCGGCTCACGCAGGGCGGCTACGTCGGCCGCGAGGACGGCGAGAAGCTCCACGAGGCCTACTCCTTCCTCCGCACCCTCGAGCACCGCATCCAGCTCCACCAGCTCCGGCGCACCCACGTGCTGCCGGAGGACGACGCCTCGCTGCGCCGGCTGGGCCGGTCGCTGGGGCTCTTCTCCGAGCCGGCCGCCCAGCTCGACAAGCAGTGGCGCTACCACCGCCGCGAGGTGCGCCGGCTGCACGAGAAGCTCTTCTACCGGCCGCTGCTCGGCGCGGTCGCCAAGCTCGCGGGCCCCGAGGCCCGCCTCTCGCTGGAGGCCGCGGAGGCGCGGCTCGCCGCCCTCGGGTACGCCGACCCCAAGGCCGCGCTGCGCCACCTCGAGGCGCTGACGAGCGGGGTCTCGCGCACCTCCGACATCCAGCGGACGCTGCTCCCGGTGATGCTGGAGTGGTTCGCCGACTCGCCCGACCCCGACGCCGGGCTGTGGGGCTTCCGGCGACTCAGCGAGAGCCTGGGCCGGACGCCCTGGTACCTGCGGTTCCTGCGCGACGAGGGCGAGGTGGCCCAGCGGTTGGCGTACGTCCTCGGCACCTCCCGCTACGCCACCGACCTGCTCGAGCGCGAGCCCCAGGGCGTGAAGATGCTGGGGGAGTCGCTGGTCCCGGTGAGCGCCGAGGCGGCCCTCGCGGAGATGCAGGCCCTCGTCGAGCGGGCCGAGTCGCCGGAGGGGGCGGTCGGCGCGGTCCGGGCCGTACGCCGTCGTGAGCTGCTGCGCATCGCCTGCGGTGAGCTGGTGGCAGGCACCGACGTGGCGCTGGTCGGGCAGGGCCTGAGCCGGCTCACCGACGCGACCCTGCAGGCCACCCTCGACGTCGCCACGGAGGCGGTGCGCGAGCAGCGCGGGCTCGAGGCCGCGCCGAGCGCCATCGCCGTCATCGCGATGGGTCGCTACGGCGGCTTCGAGCTGTCCTACGGCAGCGACGCGGACGTGATGTTCGTCCACGAGCCGGCCGACGGCGTCGAGCCGCAGGTGGCCGCGTCGTTCGCGCAGGCGGTGGTGTCGGAGGTCCGACGGCTGCTGTCCCTGCCCGCCAGCGACCCACCACTGGAGGTCGACCCCGACCTGCGCCCGGAGGGCAAGACCGGGCCGATGGTCCGCACGGTCGAGTCCTACGCGGCCTACTACGCCAAGTGGTCGCACGTGTGGGAGTTCCAGGCCCTGCTGCGCGCCGACGCGGTCGCCGGCGACGACGACCTGCGCGCTCGCTTCACCGAGCTGATCGACCCCCTGCGCTTCCCCGCCGAGGGGATCTCGGAGGACGACGTGGTCGAGGTCCGTCGGATCAAGGCGCGCGTGGACGAGGAGCGGCTGCCGCGCGGCGCCGACCGCCACACCCACCTCAAGCTCGGCCGCGGGGGACTCGCCGACGTCGAGTGGACCGTGCAGCTGCTGCAGATGCGCCACGCCGGCAAGGTCGAGGGCCTGCGGACGCCCCAGACCCTCCCGGCGCTCGAGGCGGCAGCCGCCGCGGGCCTCATCCCGGAGGCCGACGCCGAGACGCTGGCCGAGGCCTGGCGCCTGGTCAGCCGGGTCCGCAACGCGGTCACCCTGGTGCGGGGCAAGCCCGCCGACCAGCTGCCGCGCGACGCCCGTGAGCGGGCAGCGGTGGCGCGGGTGCTGGGCTACCCTCAGGGGTCCTCCGACCAGATGGTCAACGACTACCTCCGGACCACCCGGCGGGCCCACACGGTCGTGGAACGCGTCTTCTGGGAATGAACACTATTGCTTCATCGAGGCTGAAAGAAGGTATGGTCTTCATGTGATTGACATGAAGGCTGATCCTTCAGTGACCCTCATCGGTGACCTGGTGGGCTCGCGCCGGACCGAGGACCGGGGCGTCGTGCACGGGCGTCTCGAGCAGGCACTCGCAGCCGTCAACGAGGCGTACGCGCCCCCGGTGCCGCTGCGCGTCACGGTCGGGGACGAGTTCCAGGGCATCTTCGCCAGCCTCGGTGCCGCGATCGCCGCGACGCTCCGCCTGCGGGTGGCACTCCTGCCCGACGTCGACGTGCGACAGGGCATCGGCTGGGGCCGCGTGCTCGTGCTGTCGGAGGCTCCGCGCGTGGAGGACGGTCCGGGCTGGTGGGCCGCCCGGGCCGCGATCGAGACGGTCGAGGCCTACGAGCGCAAGGCGCCGCTGCGCGCGGTGCGCACGGCGTACGTCGCCGACGACGACGAGCCGGGGCCCGACCCGGCCCTGGTGAACGCCGCCCTGATGGGGAGGGACCACCTCGTCTCCAGCCTGTCGCAACGGTCCATGTCGGTGCTGGATGGTCTGATGAGGGGCAGGCAGCAGCAGGAGATCGCCGAGGACCTGCACATCAGTCCGTCTGCGGTGTCGCAGAGGATCCGTGCGGACGGGATCGGCGTCCTCCTGGCCGCCGACGAATTGGTCCGGGCCGTCTGAAGGAGGAGCAGGTCGATGAGCTGGCTCGGGATCGTGCTGATCGGCTTCGCCGTCACCGACCTCATCCACTCGGTGCGCAGGACTCGGTTCCTGCCCGAGTGCGTCGGAGCGCTGGTCGCGCTCGTGGTGGGCCTGCTCGCGGGGCTCACCTCGGGATGGGACGTGCTGGCGCTCTTGGTGATCGCCGCCGTGGTGCTGCTGTGGGGGCTCACGGTGACGTGGGGGTTCGGCCACCCCGGGCCCGCGTGGCTGCCCCTGACCGTCTTCGCGCTGGCACTGACGGTCGCGGTGGCCTGCTCCGGGCTGGCGCCCGAGACGTCCGGCCCCCTCGCCCGCTGGCTCGACTCGGTCAGCCTGCCGGTCCTCAGCGGCATCGACCCCGACCGGTTCCTGCTGCTCGTCGGGGCCTTCGGGATCCAGCTCGCCACCGGCAACGTGCTGGTGCGGCTGGTCCTCAAGACGACCGGCACCCTGCACCCGCTGGCCGACGGCGGGATGCCGCCGACCCGGCTCAAGGGCGGTCGGCTCCTCGGTCCGCTGGAGCGCATCTTCATCCTCGCCCTCGCGCTCGGTGGCCAGGTGACGGCGGCCAGCGTCGTCGTGGCCGCCAAGGGTCTCCTGCGCTTCCCCGAGCTGTCCTCGCGCCGCGACCAGGAGCGGATCCACCAGATGACGGAGTACTTCCTGCTGGGCTCCTTCGTGTCCTGGCTGGTGGCGCTGGGGTCGTTCGTGCTGCTTTCGTGAGCGAACCGCCGGCGAGCACACACCGTTCGTGGCGTTCCGGTCACATGGGACTCGTGGGACTGGTGTGATGGTCCCCATGCGCCTCCGCCCCCCTGTCGCCCTGCTCGCCTCCCTGTTGACCGTGACCCTCGGGACGACGCTGGCCGTCGCGCCGAGCGCCGGCGCCGCCGACGGCCCGGGTCGCCCCGACCGCACGCCTGCGGAGGTGAAGGCCGCCAAGAAGGCCCTGGCCGCCGCCGAGGCCGCGGCCACCGGCGAGCCCTCGCCCGCCGGCGTCGTGCGGGACCAGACCCTGGCCATGCGCGACCTCATGGTGGCCAAGGACGCCCTCCGTGGCGACGACCGCGCCGCCGCCGAGCGTCTGCTCGCCCGCCCGACCACGCCGCCGGACAACCCGGACGACCCCCGCGACATCTACTACGGCGAGGACGCGGACCTGCAGACGCGGTGCAGCGAGACGTTCTGCCTGCACTGGGTGGAGGAGGGCCCGAACGCCGCCACGCCCGAGTTCGCCGCGACCGCGTTCGACACGATCGGCCACGTCGCGGCCGTCTACGCCGCCGCAGGGTTCCGTGCCCCGCTGCCCGACGAGGGTCAGGAGGGCGACACCCGCACCGACTTCTACCTCGGCGACCTCGACACGTACTTCGCCTTCGGGTTCTGCCGGTCGGACGCCGACGGCCCGGTCGACGGGTCGGCCTGGTACGCCTACTGCGGCTTCGACAACGACTACGTGAACACCTACCTCGACCCGGCCGCGGCCCTGGCCATCACCGTGGCGCACGAGTACTTCCACGCCGTCCAGTTCGCCTACGACGCCGAGGAGGACGGCTGGCTGATGGAGTCGACGGCCACCGCGATGGAGGACGTGTTCTACGACGACGTGAACGACAACAGGTTCTTCCTCGACTTCGGACAGATGGGCGACCCCGCGACCTACGAGTACCCGCTCGCCGGGCCCTCGACGCCCCTCGACTACCTGGACTTCACCGCCTACGGCAACTGGGGCTTCTGGCGCTACCTGACCGAGCAGCACGACGACGCCACCGCGGGCGTCCCGAACCTGCTCCGCGAGGTCTGGGAGGCGCTCGACACCACCCAGGGGCCCAACCCGCTCCACTCGCTGCAGGCCATCGACGAGGTGCTCGCCGCGCGCGGCACGTCCACGCCGGAGCAGTACGTCGCCTTCGCCGACGCCAACCAGCACCCGGGCGACGTCTACGAGGAGGCGCTCGAGCAGGGCTACCCGACGGCGCCGAACATCCTCGAGTCCGTGCAGCTCACCCGCACGGCGCCCGTCGCGACCCGCAGCGCCTCGCTCGACCACCTCACCAGCGCCACCGGGGAGGTCCTGCCCTTCCCGGGCAGCCGCCGGCTCGCGGTGCGGGTCGACCTCGGCGGCTCGGACGTCGTCCGGGCGGCCGTCACGGTCCACCTGGCCGACGGCAGCACCTCGACGTCGTACGTCCCAGTGAATCCGCAGGGCAAGGGCGACGTGGTCGTGCCGTTCGCGGAGGACGTGGTCTCCTCGGTCGAGGTCACCCTCGCCAACGCCAGCACGCGGATGACCGGCTGCGGCGGCGGCACCCCGTACGCCTGCGGAGGCACGAGCCCCGACGACGGCCTGGTCGCGGAGGTCCGGTTCCAGGCGGTCGGCTGAAACCGGGCGGCCAGGACTAGAGCCGCAGCACGCGGCCTGCGACCACGAGGTGCACCTCGTCGCAGGCCGCGGCGACGCGCTGGTTCACCGTGCCCAGCAGGTCGCGGAACAGGCGGCCGGACCGGTGCTCGGGCACGACGCCCAGGCCGACCTCGTTGGTGACGACGACGACGTCGTGCTCGCACCGGCCGAGCGCCTCGACGACCTCGTCGGTGCGGGCGAGCACCAGCTCGTGCACGGCGTCGGCGTCCTGCTCCCAGGCGTCCGCGGCGTCGATGGTCGCGGTGAGCCACGTGCCCAGGCAGTCGATGAGCAGCGGGTCCTGCGCCTCGGTGAGCGCCGCCGCGAGGTCCTGGGTCTCGAGGGTGCCCCAGGACGCGGGGCGCCGCGCGCGGTGGGCGTCGATGCGGGCCGCCCAGTCGGGGTCGCCCTCGCGGTCGGGCGGCGTGCCGGTGGCGACGTAGGTCGCGGGCGCCCCGCCGATCAGGCTCTCGGCGTGCGTGGACTTGCCCGACCGGACTCCGCCGGTCACCAGGATCCGCATGGCGCGCATCCTCCCAGAGCGTCCGCGCTCAGACGGTGGCGGCCGCGAGCAGCAGCACGGCGAGGCAGATCTCGACGGCCGCGCCGAGCACGTCGCCGGTGATCCCGCCGAGACGGCGTACGCACCTCAGGAGCAGCACGACCACGGCAGCCACTGCGAGGAGAAGCCCCACCAGCGGCGGCCAGGCCGAGCCGAGCGCGTGGCCGGCGACCGTGACGGCGACGACGGCCAGCAGGAGCGACGTCGCTGCCCCGACGAACGGGACGGCGCCGACGTGCGTCGCGCCGAGCCCGTCCGCGCGGGCCGCGGGGACGCCGCGCACGCAGGCGACGGGCAGCGCCACCCGCGAGGCGCACACCAGCAGTGCGATCGCCCACCAGGCGTGGTCGTGCCGGACGACTGCGGTGAGCCCGGCGGCCTGGAGTCCGGTCACGATCACGACGGCCACGACGCCCGCGGGCCCGACCGGTCCGGTGCGCATCACCTCGAGGGAGCGCTCGGGGGAGTAGGAGGCGGTGAGCCCGTCAGCGGTGTCCGCGAGCCCGTCCCAGTGGAAGGCACGGGTGCCGAGCGCGAGCGCCAGCAGGATGACGTACGCCGTGGCGAGCGGCGGCAGGCCGACGACGTCGCCGAGGAGGACCACGAGCGCTGCGGCGACCCCGAGCGGCAGCGCGGCCACCGGAGCCAGCACCATCGCCAGGCCCGCGACGGATCGGTCGACCCGACCGGGAGGGGGCACGCGGACCGCGGTCAGGGTGCCGGCGGCCAGCAGCCAGGCGTCGCGCAGGATCACGGCCGGGTCACTGGGGCAGGATCTCGGAGAGCAGCGCGACGTCGCGCATCACGGCGATCGCGGAGCGGAGCACCGGCAGCGCGGCGACGGCTCCCGAGCCCTCGCCCAGCCGCATGCCGAGGTCGAGCAGCGGCTCGAGGCCGAGCGCCTTGAGCGCGTGCGCCTGGGCGGGCTCGGTGGAGCGGTGACCGGCGACCCACCAGGCGCTGGCGCCGGGGGCGAGCGCCTCGGCGACCACGGCGCACGCGAGCGACATCAGCCCGTCGAGCAGCACCGGGACACCGCTGCTGGAGGCCTCCACGAGGAAGCCGGTCGCTGCCGCCAGGTCGGCACTGCCGAGCGCGGCGAGCACGTCGACCGGGTCGCCGGCGCGTCCCCCGGCGCGCCCGAGCGCCTGCTCGACGACGTCGCGCTTGCGGGCCCAGCCGGCGTCGTCGATGCCCGTGCCACGACCGGTCACCTCGTCGGCCGGGAGCCCGAGGACCGCCGCGACCAGGGCGGCAGCGGCCGTGGTGTTGCCGATGCCGAGGTCGCCGGTCATGAGCAGCTGGGCGCCGTCGTCGACGAGCCCGCGGGCGACCTCGGCGCCCAGCGCGAGCGCGTGCTCGGCCTCGTCGCGGGTGAGGGCGTCGGTGAGGTGGATGGCGCCGGACCCGCGGCGGACCTTGCGGGCCGTCACCTCGGCCGGGAGGTCGCCGAGGTCGGCGTCGACGGCGATGTCGAGGACGCTCACCGCGACCCCGTGCTCGCGCGCCAAGGCCGACACCCCGGCGCGGCCGGCGACGATCGTGCGGACCATCGCCTCGGTGACGGCGGCCGGGTAGGCCGACACCCCGTGCGCCGCGACGCCGTGGTCGCCGGCGAGGACCACGAGCCGTACGTCGGTCAGCGGGCATGGCGGCACCTCACCCTGCACCGCGGCCAGCCAGGCGCCGAGCTCACCGACCCTGCCCAGCGCTCCCGGCGGCGTGGCGAGCCCGGCCAGGCGCTCCTGCGCGCGGGCAGCGACCTCGGGGGAGGGCGGGGCGATCGGTGAGGGGGTGCGGGGTGTCTTCTGCATGGCCCGACCAGCCTAGTGAGGCCGGCGCGGCGTCGACCTGCCAGTCTGGGCGCGTGCCCGGCCACTCCGTCCTGCAGCTGCCGGTCGCCCCGCTGGAGGAGTGGGTGCGGGCCCGGACGGCCCACTACGACGGGGGTTTCGTCTCCTCCGACCCGCGCTTCGGGCATGCGCACATCACCGCGCTCGGTCCCTTCGACCCCGACCCGTCGGCGGCCGATCTCGCCGTGGTCGCCGATCTCGCGGCGGCCACCCCGCCGATCAGGGTGCGGCTGGCCGACCTGGCGCAGTTCCCCAACGGGATCATCCACCTCGTGCCCGACCCCGGCGACCGGCTGCGGGACCTGACCGCGAGGCTGGTCGCCGCCTTCCCCTGCTGGCCGCCGTACGGCGGTGAGTTCGGCGACGACGTGCAGCCACACCTCACCGTCGACGCAGCCTCCGCCGAGGTGGACCTCGCCTCCACCGCTGCGCTGCTCGCCGAGGTCGTGCCGGTCGACGTGGTGCTCGACCGGCTCCAGCTCGCCTGGTGGGAGTCGGGGGCGTGCCACGTGGTGGAGGAGTGGCGCCTCGGCGCCGGGTGAGCGCGCTGTGGCAGGATCGCCGCATGGCTGCTTGGGCACACCTCGAGATCAACGTCGACGACCAGGGCAACGTGGAGGTCGGTGGCTACAACGCCGACCCCGAGGCGCTCGTCGAGGGCACCGAGTCCTGGGAGGACCTCCTGTCCTCGCTGGGCATCAACGGGTGGGAGCTGGTGCAGGTGATCCCCGGCGTCGAGACGACGTACTGGTTCAAGCGCCAGGCCTGACGGCCACCTGACGTGAGCGAGCTCCACGACCGGTTCCGCGCGGCGTCGGCCTCGGCCGAGGCGATCTTCTGGCGCGAGCCGGGCACTCCGGCCGCCATGTTCGAGAAGCTCGCCGCCTTCGCGGCGGAGCACGGGGTCGAGTGGGACCGCTACGGCGAGCGCGGCGCGGTCGCGCAGCTCGAGGCGGAGGTCGCCGAGCTGCTCGGCAAGCCCGCGGCGGTCATGTTCCCCAGCGGGGTCATGGCCCAGCAGGCCGCGCTGCGCGCCTGGTGCGACCGGTCCGGGTCGCGGCGCGTCGCGCTGCCCGACCTGTCCCACCTGCTCCACCACGAGCAGGACGGCCCGCGTCGGGTGATGGGCCTCGAGCTCGAGTGGCTCACCACCGGGCGCGAGACCCCGACGGCCGAGGCCCTCGCGAAGGTGGGCGGCCGGCTCGGTGCGGCGATGGTCGAGCTGCCCCTGCGCGACGCCGGCTGCCTGCTGCCGACGTGGGACGAGCTCGTCGAGCTGTCCGCGGCGGCGCGGGAGCGCGGCGTACCCCTGCATGCGGACGGCGCGCGGATCTGGGAGTCGGTGCCGCACTGGGGCCGCAGCCTGGCCGAGGCCGCCGACCTCGTCGACTCGATGTACGTCTCGCTCTACAAGGGTCTCGGCGGCTCCAGCGGCGCGCTGGTCGTGTGCCCCGAGGACCTCGCCGGTGAGCTGCGCTCGTGGCGGGCGCGGATGGGCGGCACGATCTTCTCGATGACGACGGCGGCCGTCGGCGGGCTGATGGGCCTGCGCGAGCACCTGTCGAAGTTCGGCGACTACCGCGCCTGGGCCATCGAGCTCGCCGCCGCCCTGCGCGAGCACGGCTTCGCGACGTTCCCGGAGGTGCCGCAGATCGCGACCTTCCTCGCCTACGCACCCGGGACGGCCGACGAGGTCAACGAGCGCGTCGTCGCGTTCACCGAGCAGCGCGGCGTCGTGCCGTGCGGGCTGTGGCGGCCCGCCCAGGTGCCCGGATGGGTCGAGACCGAGCTCACCTGCTACGAGTCGGCGCTCCGCCACGACCCCGTCGAGGTGGCCGGCCTGATGGCCGCGGCGACCGGCGAGGGTCCACCCGCCGCGTAGCGCTCCTCCGCGGGTTCTGACCGGCGCACCGATGTCCTCTAACCTCTCCCCGTGAGTGCTCAGGCCCCTTCCGCTGTCATCCTCGTCCGCGCGACCAGCTTCGTGCCGAACCCGGCGACCGCCGCGGACAACGCGTTCCAGGCCGAGGCCCCGGCCGGCCAGACCGACTTCACCACGTCCGAGAGGGCGCTGGCGGAGATGGACGCCCTCGCCGCGGCGCTGCGGGAGGCCGGCGTACGGGTCCACGTCTTCGACGACGACGACCACACCCGCCCCGACAGCGTGTTCCCGAACAACTGGATCTCCACGCACGCCGGCGGCACGGTCGCGGTCTACCCGATGTACGCCTCCAACCGCCGCCACGAGCGCCGCCACGACGTGCTGGAGATGCTCAAGTCCGAGTACCGCGTGCAGGCGATCGTGGACTACTCCGGCCTCGAGCCGGACGGCATCTTCCTCGAGGGCACCGGGGCGATGGTGCTCGACCACGTCTCGCGGGTGGCCTACACCGCCCGCAGCCACCGCGCGGACACCGCCGTGCTGGAGCGCTTCTGCACCGACTTCACCTACGAGCCGATGGCCTTCGACGCGGTCGACGCCGACGGTGTGCCGGTGTACCACACCAACGTGATCGCCTGCATCGGCACCGACGTCGCGATGATCGCGCTCGAGATGATCCCCGACGAGCACCGGCGCGAGCAGGTGCGCGAGCGGCTCGCGGTGACCGGCCGCACGATCGTCGAGCTCTCCGAGGAGCAGATCCGCGAGTTCGCCGGCAACGCCGTCGAGCTCTGCGGTCGTACGGCCGACGGCAAGCGCCGCTACATCATGGCGATGTCGGCCCGGGCCAAGCGGTCGCTGCGGCCCGAGCAGGTGGCGGCGATCGAGGAGTCGTGCGAGATCGTCGCCGTCGACATCCCCACGATCGAGCTGGCCGGCGGGTCCGTGCGCTGCATGATCGCGGGCGTCCACCTCGACCGCCGCCCGCCCCTGGCGCAGGCCGAGCTCACCGAGGCGGTCGCGGCGATCAACGAGGACAACCCGATCACGCCCGACGGGCGCTACGTCGACGGCAACGCCTGAGGGCCGCGCTCCCTCAGCTGATCACGACGGGCTGGCCGCCCGAGACGAGGTGCCAGTCGACCGAGGCGAACTGCGCCGGGTCGATCACGCCGTGCTTGGTGACCCAGTCGATGATGAGCTGGCGGATCTCGTTCTGCTGGTTGTAGACGACCGGCGCGGTGCTCACGTGCGGAAAGCCGCCGCCGCCGGACTGGCGGTAGTTGTTGACCGCCATCGCGAACTCCTGGCCGGGGGCCACCGGCTGCCCGTCGTAGGACAGGCCGACGATGCGGGAGCCGACGGGCTGCGCGACGTCGATGGCGTAGGTGAGCGGTGCGTCGAGGCCGGCGACGGAGTCGAAGTTGTAGTCGGGGGTGCCGTTGGGCGCGGTAGGCGTGACCGCGCGCGTCACCTCCGCGACGGTGAACGGACCGGTGCCGGAGACCTGCTGGAAGTAGCGCGCGGAGTACTCCAGGTAGTCCTTCACCTGGGCGCCGGTGACCTTCACTCCCAGCAGGGTGTTGTCGTAGATGTAGAGCCCCGCCACGTCCCGCACCGTGACCTGGCCGGCGGGGAAGGACGCGGCGCGGTTGAACGGCGCGGCGATCGAGAGCACCGGCAGCGCGGCGTCGGCACCGGTGAGCCCGGCCTTCACCGCGTCGGCCTGGACGAACTGGACGAAGTCGATGATCGGCACGTCCTCCACGACGGCGCGGTCGGCCGACAGTGCGGTGGTCGAGGTGCCGATGGGGGAGTTGACGTAGTCCACGACCGTGTCGTGCTGCGCCTGGACGGCCGCCAGGACGGCGGGGTCGCCGGCGACGGTGTTGGAGTTGAGGGTCTGCCCGTGCCGGGCGACGACCTTCCACTGGCCGTGGACGTGCTGGAGGTCGAGGTCGATGACCGCCACGCGCATGCCCCAGTAGAGCGGCTCGCAGAGCAGCACCTTCTCCTGGGTCTTCGTGTTGGTCACGAAGCGCTCGGGGATCTCCTTGTGGGCGTGGCCGACGAGGATCGCATCGACCCCGGGGACCTGCTCGGCCACCAGCGACGCGGCGTTCTCCGGCCACGGCAGGGCGTCGCCGTACGACGACGAGGTGTCGGCGCCGCTGTGCGCGCTGATCACGACGACGTCGCAGCCGCGGCGCTTCAGCTCGGGCACGAACTTCGCGGCCTGCTCGACCAGGCCGGGGAACTCCATCCGCCCCTCGACGTTGGCCTTGTCCCAGATCGCGATGCCGGGGTTGGTCAGGCCGAGGACCCCCACCTTGAGGCTCGGGCCCCCGGGGACGTCGAAGTTCTTGATGACGTAGGGCGGGAAGACCGGGCGGCCCGTGGCGGGGTCGACGGCGTTGGCACCCAGCAGCGGGAAGTCGAGCTGGGACTCGAACGTGCGCAGGGTGTCGATGCCGTAGTTGAACTCGTGGTTGCCGAGCGCGGCGGCGTCGTAGCCGACGAGGTTCATGGCGTTGGCCATCGGGTGGGTCGACCCGCCGGTGATCGGGTCGATCCGGGCGTAGTAGTAGGCGAGCGGGGTGCCCTGGATCGTGTCGCCGGCGTCGAGGGTCAGCACCGGCTGGCGACCGAGGCGCGCCCGGGCTGCCTTGATCAGCGTGGCGGCGTGGGCGATGCCGATGTCGTTGTGGGCCCTGTCGTCGAACTCGAGGTTCTTGAAGTAGTCCCAGTTGAAGACGTTGCCGTGCAGGTCGGTGGTGCCCAGCACCGTCAGGCGCGTGCGGTGCTTGCCGGGCCCCGCGAGCGCCGGCATCGGCTTCGCGACGAAGCCTGCGGCAGTGAGGGCGGCGGCGCCGGTGAGGACGGTGCGACGGGCGGGCGTGGGCTGCGAGGGCATGGAGGACCGCTTTCCGAGAGTTCCGAGAGTTCCGAGGTTCCGAGATCGAGACGGTCCATCTACGTACACACCTCCGCCCCTGGTCAACCTCCCCAGGGGCGGAAGTGTCGCGTCAGCGGCGGGTCACCTGCACCACGGTCGGGCGCGGGCCGGAGAACTGACCCGCGGCAGCGGTGCCGCCGGCCGGCACGAAGTCCGGGAAGCGCGACTGCGGGGCCGCCCAGGTCCCGTCCTCGCCCGGGTGCTGGACGGCGACGAAGACCGAGCCGTCGCGGTCGTGGATCACGGGCCCACAGGTCTCGGCACCCGACGGCACGGCCAGGAACTGCTGGACGTGGCCGCGCTCGGGACCCTCGACCGGCACCTTGAAGAGGCCGTCGCTCACCTTGATGGCGTTGGGCTGGCCGTCGGTGGAGACCCAGAGGTTGCCCTCGCTGTCGAAGGCGACGTTGTCCGGGCAGGAGATGGGGGAGACCGGACCCGTCCAGCCGCCGAAGTAGGTGCCGGCGGACGCCGCGTCGCCGCAGATCAGCAGCAGGCTCCAGCTGAAGGTGTCGCGCGTGTGGTCGCCTGCGGTCGGCACGATCTCGACGACGTGGCCGTCCTTGTTGGCAGCCCGCGGGTTGGGCTCGGTCGGGCCCTCCTTGCCGAGCTTGCCGCGGTCGGCGTTGTTGGTGCAGGCGACGTAGATGTTGCCGTTGTGCCGGCTCGGCTCGACGTCCTCGGGGCGGTCCATCTTGGTCGGCTGCACGGCGTCGGCGGCGAGCCGCGTGAAGACGAGCACCTCCTCGAGGCTGAAGCCCGGGACCATCGACTCGCCGCCTCGGGTCAGCGGGATCCACTCGCCGGTGCCGTCGCTGACGCCGTCGTCGAGGCCGTCGCCGGTGAAGCGGGCCACCGAGAGGTCGCCCTCGCTGAGCAGCTGCAGGTTGTGCTTCCTGGCCTTGGCGCTGTTGCCCGGACGCATCGTGTCGCGGGACACGAAGCGGTAGAGGTAGTCGAAGCGCTCGTCGTCACCCATGTAGGCGACCACGTGGCCGTCGCGGTTGACGATGACGTTGGCGCCCTCGTGCTTGAAGCGGCCCATCGCGGTGTGCTTGACCGGGGTCGAGGTCGGGTCGGTCGGGTCGACCTCGACGACCCAGCCGAACCGGTTCGGCTCGTTCTTGTAGTCGGCGGTGGTGGCGTTCCAGCGCGGGTCGTACGTGCGCCAGCCGCGCGAGTCCTGCGCACCCAGGCCGTAGCGCTTCTCGCGCGGGTCCGTGCCGGTGGCGAGGAAGTACTGGTTGAAGTTCTCCTCGCCCGACAGGACCGTGCCCCACGGCGTCGTGCCGCCGGAGCAGTTGTTCATGGTGCCGCGGACCGTGCGACCGGTCGGGTCCTCCGTGGTCTTCAACAGGTCCGACCCGGCGGCCGGGCCGTCGACGGCGAACGGGGTGTCCAGGGTGATGCGGCGGTTGAGCCGGGCACCCGGGACGTACGTCCAGACGTCGCCGCGGCTACGGCGCTCGAGCTCCACCACCGACATGCCGTGCGCGGCCCACGCCGTGCGGATGACCGTCTCCGCCGCGGTGCCGGGCGGGAACATGATGCCCTCGTTGGTGTACTCGTGGTTGCACACGAGCAGGGCGCGGGTGCCGGCGCGGTTGGTCTCGATGATGTCGAGGTAGTCGTTGTTGTAGCCGAACTGGCCGGCCTGCGCCTCGGGCGACTGGCGGGCGGCGTCGAAGGCCGGCGCGCCGGGCAGGATCGGGTCGCCCCAGCGCAGGATCGGGTCCCAGCGGTAGCCGGCCGGCACGGTCACGTCGTCGACGGTCACCGCGGCGGGCGCGATCGGGCTGAAGGGGAGGTTGCGGCTCGCGCCACCTCGTGCGGCGCGGCCGCCCGGGCCGGGCTTCGCGGCTGCGGGCGCCATAGGCACGGCCGTCAGGGCGGCTACGGCGACACCGGTACCGACGACCGATCGGCGGCTGAGCGCCTTCGCGGCGACGTCACGGAAGTACGACGTCTGCGTGGTGTTGGGTGCGGTGACCGAGCAGGCGTCGCCGCAGCGCAGGTGGCACGTCACCGCGCTCCGGTTGCCGTGCGTCTGGCCGGCCATCGGGAGCAGGGTCGGGGTGGTGGGGCGAAGGGTCATGGCCGGACTCTCGTCACCCGAACCGCCCCGCGGAGGACAGCGAGGCGGACGCCGGGTGAACGTCGTACGACCGCTCCGCAAAGGTGCTGTCGATCAGCCGATGGAGGTGATGCGGACGTGCCTGTCGCCCCGCCATCTGATGGGTGGCGGGGCGTGGGGCGGGGTCATGGTCGTCCGGGCGGCTCGCCGAGGTCGCCGGCGTCGTCGAGGCGGGTGGTGCCGTGTGGGTCGCGGAGGTAGTGGTGGCCGTGGGGGCTGGTCCACTCGAACACTCCGGGCGCGATCACCCGGTAGGTCCAGGCGGTGAAGGTCTTGAGCCGGTGGTGGAACCGGCACAGGCAGGCGAGGTTCGAGGACGTGGTGGGGCCGGGTTGGGGTCTGCCTTCGGCTTCGGCGTCGTGGTCGTACTCGACGACGTGGTCGACGTCCGCGTTGCCGGCGGGTCTGGTGCACCAGGGGAACGTGCAGGTCCGGTCTCGGAGAGCGACCTGCTCCCGGATCGGCTTGGGGATGTCGTAGCCCGGGGCGGACAGCTCGGCGTTGAGGTCGATGATGGGCTTGATGGTGATCTTGGTGCGGGAGTCGGCGCACCAGGCCTTGACCTGGTCGAGCAGGAGGAGCTTCTGGCGTTCCTCGAGCCGGCCGGTGGGACCGAAGACCGTGGTGCCGTCAGGGGCGGACTCGGCGTCGAAGTGGGCGTTCAGCACCACCTCGCGGGCGGCCGGCAACCCGTCCTCACCGCGAGCTGAGGTGCTGGTCTTGGTCGAGCCTTGGCTGTGGAGGTCGAGGGCGGTCTGGGTGCGGGCGAGGTCACCGAGGGCTTTTGCGCGTCGGACGTCGAGGGACTCGGTCGAGCCGAGTGCCTTCTGCAGTGCGGCGCCGTGGGCCAGCGCGCCGTCGAGGTCGAGGGCGTCGGCGATGTCGAGGTCGGCCTCGAAGTGCATGGTGCCGGCGTAGTGGACGTCCTGGTCGTTGAGGGTGGCGTGGCGCGGGTCGACCGAGAGGTAGCCGTCCTCGGGGTCGGCGGCCGGGTCCGGGGCGGCGAGGTCGAAGCGCTTGATGGTCTCGGCGACGAGTCGGTCGAGCTGCGCGGGTCCGATCTTCCCGGCGACGGCGGCGACCTGCGCGTCGACCCACCGTGCGGCATCCTTGGTGAGCGCAGGGGTGGCGTGGATGGTCGCCTCCGCGACGGACCGGGCCCGCCACGCCGGCACCGCACCCGTCTGCACCTGGCGCCAGAGGCGGGGGAGGCGGTGGCGCAGCTCGAGGGCGTGGCCGATGAGCTTCTTCGCCGCGGTCGACGACATGCCGAGCTCGGTGCCGAGCTCGGCGACGCAGAACTCGGCCACCAGCGGGCATCCCTGGCCGGCGATGGGCTCTTCGTGCTCCGAGCCGGGCAGGGTGAACGCGGCGGCGGTGTGGATCGACTCGGGCGGGTGGAGGTCGGCCCAGCGGGCGGCGAGCTCGAGCTGACGCGCTGCTTCTTGGTTCTCGAGCTCGCGAGAGGCTCGGATCGAGGCGAGCAGGTCGGAGGCGGAGAGGTCGTCTGCGACCCTCTCGGTGTCCTCTGCCAGTGCTTCGCTCATGTGTTTGATTGTAGGCGGTGGCACCGACAACAGCCCTACGCCGAGAGTCAAGTAGTCGTCAGGATCTTTCCAGGTCGAGGAGGACATCGAGGGGCCGTCCGGTCACCGCGCACCGTTCCCGGTTGGCGGACTGACATGCTGGCGCCGTGATCCCCAGCGCCCGGCGTACGGCCATGCTCCTCCTCGGATGCGTCGTGCTCGGCACGGGAGTGGCGATGCTGCTGGCGGCCGACCTGGGCTCGGACGGCTACTCCACCTTCGTCAACGGCCTGGCCCTGTCGACGGGGATGAGGTTCTGGGTCGCGAACACGATCGTCGGCGTGGTCCTGGTGACGCTGGCCGCGTTGCGTCGCGTACGCCCTGGGGTGGGCACGGTGGTGCAGGTCGTCCTGGTCGGGGTCGTGGTCTCGGTCGTGCTGGACCTGCTCGAGACGCCCGACCACCTGGTGTGGCGGGGCGTGCTCCTCGCCGCCGCATTCCCCGTGCTGGCGGTCGGGATCGCGCTTTACCTCGGCAGCCACACCGGTGCCGGTCCGGCGGAGGCCGCGGCCCTGGCGTGGGACCCGCCGATCGCGTTCAAGTGGAGCTACAGCCTGGTCCAGGGCGGGGGAGCGGTCGGTGGCTGGCTCCTCGGCGCGACGGTCGGCGTCGGCACGCTCGCGGTGATCCTGCTGCTCGGGCCGGCAGTCGACCTGGCGAGTCGGATGCTGTCGCTCGACGTGCACCAGAAGGGCGACGACGCCCGCACCAGCGCGACCTAGGCTGGCAGCATGCTGATCGCCGAGGAGCTGTTCCTGCTGCTGCGACGCGACGACGGCAAGCCCGAGAGCGCGTCGGCGCAGCGCGGCTACGGGCTCGCCGCCGCAGTCATCACGGACCTGGTGCTCGCCGAGCGGGTCACGCTCAGCGACGACAAGGACCCGCGGATGACGGTCCTCGTCCCCGGTCCGCCGGGCCACCCGGTGCTCGACGCCGCGATGGCGCGGCTGGAGCAGCGCGACGGGAAGAAGCTGTCCTCGCTGGTCACCGACCGCAAGCTCGCGCTCGAGCGCCCCGTCGCGACTGCGCTGGCAGAGGCCGGCGTGATCCGGATCGAGGAGAAGCGCGCACTGGGGCTGGTCGCCGAGAGGTATCCCGTCCTCGAGCCGGAGCCGGAGCGCCGCGTCCGTGAGCAGCTCCGCACGGTGCTGATGGGCGGTGAGCCGCGACCCGAGGACGCGACCCTGCTGGCGATCCTGCAGGGACTCGGTGTCGCCGGGAAGGTGCTCGAGGCCGAGAAGGGCACCCTCGGCCGACGCGACCTCAAGAGACGCATCGAGGAGGTGTCGACGGAGGTCAAGGCGGGCGAGGCGGTCAAGAAGGCCGTGGACGCGATGAACGCCGCCCTCATCACCGCGGCGGTCGTGCCGGCAGTCGTGGCCGGCGGCAGCTCCGGCTGACGTCAACCGGCGACGGTCGCGCGCCGGTGCTCGACCACGAGCAGGCCGATCGCGACCAGGCCGCCGATCAGCGTCTCGACGCCGCGGTCGAGCAGGAGCCGACCGGCGTCCTGCGACGAGCCCAGCTGCCCCATGAGCAGGGCCATCGGCGTGATGAAGAGCAGTGCGAGGGCGTAGTTGCGCCCGACGACGAGCTCGGTCACGACCTGGAGCACCACCACGACCAGCACCAGCGGCACCGGGTCCATCCCGAGCAGGAGCAGTGGGGCGGCGGTCGCGAGCCCGAGCGTGGTCCCGACGATGCGGTGGCCTGCTCGCAGCGCCTGTCGGTCGCGTCCCGCGACGCTGAGGGGAGCGGCTGCGGCGACCATCGCCCACCAGGGATGGCCGATGCCCGCGACCGTCGCGAGCGCGCCGGCGACGAGGACCGCCACGAGGTAGCGCGCCGGCTCCACCGAGAGGGGCGAGCGCAGGCGCGGCGGGGACGTCAGCGGCGTACGACGTACGACAGCGCCGACGTTGCCGATGACGACAGCCAGGGCGGCGCTGGCAGCGGACACGGCGAGCGCGACCGGGACGTCGGACGCCGAGCCGGGCGCCGACGCCACGGTCCCGAAGGCGAAGACCAGGAAGAGCGGACCGGGTGGGTGCCAGTCGAGAATGGTCGACAGCGCCGACCCGGCTGTCGCGACGACCGCGCCCACCACCACGAGCGTCCACGGGCTGAGGCCACCGGCGGCGAGGGCGGCGCCCAGTCCCACTGCACCCACCAGTGACAGCCCAGCAGTCGCCTGCATGGAGGCTCTGGAGAGATGGACGTGGTTGCGCCCGTAGAGGGCGATGAACGCGCCGAAGGCGGCGTAGATCGTCCACGACGTCCGGTCGACGGCGATCAGGGTCAGCAGGGGGACGGCGACGCTGAGGCCGGCACGCAGGGCGACCCGGTGCTGGCCGGGCGGGACGGGCTGGAGGCGTACGAGGTCACGCACGGCGCGCACGAGCCCGGACACCACCGGGTCCGGGCTCGTGCGCGATGTGGGGCGGGGGTCGATCAGGCGCTCTTGATCGCGGAGACGTCGAACTCGAGCTTGATCTTCTCGGAGACGAGCACGCCGCCGGTCTCGAGCGCGGCGTTCCAGGAGAGGTCCCAGTCCTTGCGGTTGATCGTGGTCGCGCCCTCGAAGCCGACGCGGGTGTTGCCGAACGGGTCGACCGCGGTGCCGGTCTCCTCGAAGGGGATCGTGACGGGCTTGGTCACGCCCTTGATGGTCAGGTCGCCGGTGATGGTCCACTCGGCGCCGTCGCGCTCGACCCGGGTCGAGACGAAGGTGATCGCGGGGTGGTTCTCGACGTCGAAGAAGTCGCCCGAGACCAGGTGGCCGTCGCGGTCCGCGGTGCCGGTGGAGATGCTGGCCGGGCGGATGTTGATCGTGACGGACGAGGCGGCCGGGTTCTCGGCGTCCACGTGAGCGGTGCCGTCGAAGTCGGCGAACTGGCCGCGGACGGTGGTCACCATCGCGTGGCGGGCCGAGAAGCCGAGGCGGCTGTGGCTGGCGTCGATGACGTAGTCACCGGTGATCGAGTCGCGCTCGGCGACGGCTACCGCGCCGGTGGCGGCGGGGGCAGCGGCGGCGACGGGGGCGGGGGTGGCCTTGGGCTTGCGGCGGAAGAACGACATGGGGACTCCTGAATGGGGTAAGTAGTAGAAAGTTCAATCACTGGAACCGTGGTCGGTTCAGATCCATTCCCGACCCGGTGTGATCCGGGTCTCACGCACAGACCCCGTCCTCGCGGGCAGCGGGGACGGGGTCTGGGGGCGACCGATCAGGCGATCGACGAGGGGTGCTTCGCCAGCGGGGTGACCGAGATGTCCATGTAGGGGAACAGCGGCAGGCCCGACAGCAGGTCGTGGAGCGCGTCGTTCGACTCGACGTCGAAGATCGAGACGTTGGCGTACTCGCCCACGATCCGCCACAGGTGCGGCCAGCGGCCCGAGCGCTGCACCTCCTCGGCGTACGCCTTCTCCCGCGCGACGAGGTCGGCCTTGACGTCGGCGTCCATGTCGAGCGGGATCCGGACGTCCATCCGCACGTGGAAGAGCATCGGCGCTCAGCCCTTCGCAGGGTCGAGGACGAAGTCGTACGTCACGGTGGCGGACCCGTCGGCCTGCTGCTGCGGGTCGAGGATCAGCTCGGGCTTGACGGCCGAGGCGATGTCGTCGTCGTTGTGCTCGTCGCCCGGGAAGTAGAGCTGGGCGGTGAGCAGCTCGTGGCCGGGGGCCGACACCTTGACGTGCAGGTGGGCCGGGCGCCACGCGTGCCAGCCGGCGGCGGCGATCAGCTTGCCGCAGGAGCCGTCGGTCGGGATCTGGTAGGGCGCGGGCTGGACCGTCGTGATCTCGAAGCGGCCCTCGGCGTCGGTGGTGAAGGAGCCGCGCAGGTTCCACTCCGGGATGCCGGGGGCGAACTGCGAGTAGAAGCCGTCGTCGTCGGCGTGCCAGAGCTCGACCTTGGCGCCACCCAGAGGGGCGCCTCCGGTCGAGGTGACCTGGCCGCTCCACACGAGCGGGGTGCCGCCCTCGTCGTCGCGCATCGGGATGGTGCCCTTCGCGCCCTGCTCCGGGGCGTTGGGGACGTAGTAGGGGCCCTCGATCGAGCCCTTGTTGCCCTCGCGGTGCTCGGTGGCGACGTCCTCGACCACGTGCTCGAGCCACACGTCGAGGAAGAGCGGCCACTCGCCGTCCTCTCCGACGTTGATCAGCCACGCCTTGAGCGCGTTGAACTCGTCGTAGGTGACCTTGTGCTTGCGCACGGTGGCGTAGATCGCCTCGAGGACCTCGCGGGCGAGGGTGTCGACGCGCTCGGCGGGGACGTCCTTGACCGCGTCGAAGGGCGACTTGTCGGCGTGGAAGCGCTCGGTGGCGCTGGCGCCGGAGGCGGCGGCGGAGGCCTTCTGGGCCTCGGTCTCGGTGACGGTGGTGCTCATGGTGGTGCTCCTTGCTCGGGGTGTGCGGGTGTGCGGGATGGGTGGTGTACGACCGGGGTGGCGGCGGTGCCGTCCGGTCAGTCCTGGCGGTAGTGCGTGAGCTTGTCTGGGTCGAGGACGGCGCCGAGGCCGGGACCGGAGCGGGTGACGAGCTCGCCGCCCCGGATCTCGAGAGGCTCGGCGAGCAGGTCGTCGCTCATGTCGAGGAAGTTGGAGAGCTCGCCGGCGCGCCGCGACGTCAGCTCGAAGGCCGAGCCGAAGGCGACCGAGCACAGCGACCCGAGCTGGCCGTCGATCTGGTTGCCCATGACCAGCTCGATGCCCAGCCCCTCCGCGAGGTGGTGGACGCGGCGGCTGGTCGTGAAGCCGGTGCGCGCGGTCTTGATGCTGGCGGCGGTGGCCGACCCCCCGAGGATCTCGCGGGTCACCTCGGCCGGGGTCACGACCGACTCGTCGGCGATGAAGGGGACGTCGAGCTGCGAGACCAGCCAGCGGCGCCCGAGGACGTCGTCGGCCGGGCACAGCTCCTCGGCGAAGGTCAGGCCCAGGTCGGCCATGTCCTTCATCGCGCGGGCCGACTCGGAGGCGGACCAGCCGCGGTTGCCGTCGACGTACAGCTCGACCTCGTCGCCGAGGCCCACCCGCAGGGCGCGCACGACGGTGGTGTCGAGGGAGAACGGGTGGCGTCCGACCTTCACCTTGAAGGTCGTGATGCCGTAGGTGTCGCGCATCCGCTCGGCCTCGGCGACCATCGCGGCGGGCTCGTCGAAGCCGAGCATGTGCGAGACGCGCATCCGGTCGGTGTAGCCGCCGAGCAGCTCGGTGACGCTGTAGCCGAGGGACTGGCCCAGGGCGTCCCAGATCGCCATGTCGAGCGCGGACTTCGCCGTGGGGTTGCCGACGGTGCGGGACAGGCGGGCGTGGATCTGCTCGCGCTCCATGAGGTCGAGGCCGGTCACCTGCGGGGCGAAGATCCCGTCGATGACGGCGACGATGCCGGCCTGCGTCTCGCCGTAGGTGAAGGGCCGCGGCGGCGCCTCGGCAACGCCGACCACGCCGTCGTCCGTGGTGACGCGGACGAGCACGTGCTCGGCGACGTGCACCTCGCCGCTCGCGAACTTGAGGGGCTTGCGGTAGGGGATGGCGAAGGGGATCGCCTCGACCTGGGTGATCTTCACGGGGTGACCTCGTCGAGCTCAGGGACAGGGGAGAAGAGGCCCGCGTGCTCGAGCACCTCGAGGACGGCGAGCAGGGCGGGGTCGGTGTCGTCGGTGCGCCAGGCGAGGGCGAGGTCGAGCGACGCGGCGTCGGGCACGTCGCGGAAGACGACGCCCGCGAGCGGGGCGGCGCGCACCGAGGCGGGGACCAGGGCGATCCCGAGGTCGGCGGCGACGAGGGGCAGCATGACGGCGGTGCCGGGAGCCTCGTGGGCCACCGTCGGGGTGAACCCGGCCTCGCGGCAGCTGCGCAGCACGGCGTCGTTGACCACCGAGCCGGCGCCGGCGAAGAGGATGAAGTCCTCGGTGCGGAGGTCCGCCATCGAGACGACCGGCTCGCCGGCCAGGCGGTGGTCGGCGGCGACCGCGAGCACGAGGGGCTCGTGGGCGATGGTGCGCACCGTGAGCGCGTCGCCGGACGTGGGCGGACGGAGCACGCCCAGGTCGAGACTGCCGTCGGTGAGGCCGGCGACCTGGGCGGCGGTGAGCAGGTCGGCGTGGATCTCCAGTGCCAGGCCCGGCAGCTCGCGCTTGACGGCGCGGGCGATCCGGGGGAGCTGGGTGTGGGCGGCGGTGCCGGTGAACGCGATCCGCAGCAGCCCTTGGCGGCCCTCGGCGATGCGGCGTACGCCACGCACGCTCTCGTCGACGGCGGCGAGGACCCGGGCCGCCTCCTCGCGGAGGAACTCCCCGGCGGGGGTGAGGTTGACCTGGCGGGTGGTGCGGATGAAGAGGGGGGTGCCGAGCTCGGCCTCGAGCTGGCGCACGGCCTGGGAGAGCGCCGGCTGCGCGAGGTGCAGCCGCTCGGCGGCGCGACCGAAGTGCTTGGTCTCCGCGACGGCGGCGAAGTAGCGCAGGTGACGCAGCTCCACGGGTCCTCCTCTCGGGTTCCGGTCTGTTCTCGCGGGTGGTGACGACGCTCACGTCGTCGGCGATTGATTCACGGTAGGTCTGGATATTCATCGAGCACAAGGACTTGTTTCTGCACCATTGATACGTCAGAACGATCAAAGGGTGCCTAGGTCAGACCTAGGCATTCGGCTCGTGTGACGACCGCCACGTCATGGAACGGTCAGGGCACCCACCGACCGGACCCACCGCCGGAAACCCCTTGGAGGACCCCATGACCGAGACGCTCTCCCACGTGGAGTCGGTGCTCGCCGACGCGGTCGTCGACGACCGCGAGGCCGGCATCTACCGGGCCAACCGCCGGATCTTCACCGACGAGGAGGTCTTCGAGCTCGAGATGAAGCACATCTTCGAGGGCAACTGGATCTACCTCGCCCACGAGAGCCAGGTCCCGGACAAGGGTGACTACTTCACGACCTACATGGGGCGACAGCCTGTGGTGATCACCCGCGGCCAGGACGGCGAGCTCAACCTGCTGATCAACGCCTGCGCCCACCGCGGCGCGATGATCTGTCGTCGCAAGACCGACAACCGCACGACCCTGACGTGCCCGTTCCACGGCTGGACGTTCCGCAACGACGGCACCCTGCTCAAGGTCAAGGACCCCGACGGGGCCGGCTATCCCGCGACGTTCGACACCAACGGCTCGCACAACATGACCCGGGTCGCGAAGTTCGACAGCTATCGAGGCTTCCTCTTCGGCTCGCTCAACCCCGACGTGCCCACCCTCGAGGAGCACCTCGGCGACTCGACGAAGGTCATCGACATGCTCGTCGACCAGTCGCCGGACGGCCTCGAGGTGCTGCGCGGCTCGTCGACCTACACCTATGACGGCAACTGGAAGGTGCAGGCCGAGAACGGCGCCGACGGCTACCACGTGACCGCGACCCACTGGAACTACGCGGCCACCACGTCGCGACGCAACACCGGCGACTCGGCCAACACCACCAAGACGCTCGACGCCGGCAGCTGGGGCAAGTCCGGCGGCGGCTACTGGTCCTACCCCAACGGCCACCTGTGCCTGTGGACTTGGGCCGGCAACCCCGAGGACCGCCCGCTGTGGGACCGCCTCGACCAGCTCAAGGAGACCTTCGGCGACGCCAAGGGCGAGTTCATGGTCAAGGGCAGCCGCAACCTCTGCCTCTACCCCAACGTCTACGTGATGGACCAGTTCTCCACGCAGATCCGGCACTTCCGCCCGATCTCGCCGGACCAGACCGAGGTCACGATCTACTGCATCGCCCCCAAGGGCGAGTCGCCGGAGTCGCGGGCGTGGCGGATCCGCCAGTACGAGGACTTCTTCAACGCCTCGGGCATGGCGACTCCCGACGACCTGGAGGAGTTCCGCTCCTGCCAGCTCACCTTCCAGGCCACGGCCGCCCCGTGGAACGACATGAGCCGCGGCGCCGAGCACTGGCTGACCGGACCCGACGAGGTCGCGCTCGCCCTCGACATGCCGGGCGTCATCTCGGCCGGCGTGAAGAACGAGGACGAGGGGCTCTACCCCGTCCAGCACGGCTACTGGCTGGAGACGATGCGGGCCGCGGTGGCCAAGGAGAACGGAACCGGCAACGGCAGCAAGAACGACACCACGAACGGCACCACGAACGGCACGGAGGCCCGGGCATGAGCACCACGACCGACACGACCACCGGTGCGGAGGCGGGTACCCGCCTGATCACCCAGAACGACCTCGAGCAGTTCCTCTACCGCGAGGCGCGCTACCTCGACGACCGTGAGTTCGAGAAGTGGCTGGAGTGCTACGCCGACGACTGCGAGTACTGGATGCCGGCGTGGACCGACGACGACGAGCTCGTCCAGGACCCGCAGACCGACATCTCCCTCATCTACTACCCCAACAAGGGCGGTCTCGAGGACCGGGTCTTCCGGATCCGGACCGAGCGCTCGAGCGCCACCTCGATCCCCGAGCCGCGCACCAGCCACAACATCAGCAACGTCGAGGTGATCGAGCGCCGCGGCGACCTGGTCGACCTGCGCTTCAACTGGCACACGATGTACTTCCGCTACAAGACGATCGACCCCTACTACGGGACGTCCTTCTACACGATCGACTTCTCCGGCGAGAGCCCGCTGATCCGCCGCAAGACCGTGGTGCTGAAGAACGACTACATCCACCACGTCGTCGACGTCTACCACTTCTGACAGCCCCGGATCAGGAGCAGCCATGAGCACCCACCAGGTCGCCCTCGCCTTCGAGGACGGTGTCACCCGCTTCATCACCTGCGCGGAGGACCAGACCGTCGCGGACGCGTCCTACCGCGCCCGCATCAACATCCCGCTGGACTGCCGCGACGGCGCCTGCGGCACGTGCAAGGCGATGTGCGAGTCGGGGGACTACGACGGCGGCACCTACATCGACGACGCGTTGTCGCCGGACGAGGCCGCCGCCGGGCTGGTGCTGCCGTGCAGCATGAAGCCCCGCTCGGACCTGGTGCTGCAGATCGCGAGCACCTCGGCGGTCGCCAAGACCCGCGCGGCGACGTACAAGGCGAGGATCACGCGCCTGGAGCGGCTCTCGCCGACGACGATGTCCTTCGCGCTGGAGACCGACGAGCGCGAGGAGCTGGCGTTCCTGCCCGGGCAGTACGTCAACATCGAGGTGCCGGGCACGGGAGAGAGCAGGTCGTACTCCTTCAGCACCGCGACCGACGACACCTCGCTCGGATTCCTCGTGAAGCTCACCCCCGGCGGGCTGATGTCGACCTGGCTCTCCGAGCGGGCGGCGGTCGGCGACGAGGTCAGCTTCACCGGGCCCAACGGCAGCTTCTTCCTCCGCGAGGCGGCGCGGCCGCTGCTCCTGATCGCCGGCGGCACCGGGCTCGCACCCATCCTGTCGATCCTGCGCACCATGCGGGAGAGCGGCAGCACCCGCCCCACGCACCTGGTCTACGGCGTCAGCACCGACGACGACCTGGTCGAGCTGGCCGAGCTCGACGAGCTCGCGTCCGCGATGCCCCACCTGACGTGGGACCACTGCGTGTCCGACCCCGCCACCACCGCCCCGAACCAGGGCTACGTGATGGGCCTCATCGGGGCCGAGCACCTCCACGACGGCGACGTCGCGGTCTACCTCTGCGGCCCACCGCCGATGGTCGAGGCCGTGCGCGGCCACTTCGCCGACCAGGGCGTCGAGCCGACCGGCTTCTACTACGAGAAGTTCGCGCTGTCGGGGACGGCCGCTCCTCCGGAGGCTCCCGCCTCCGTCGACACGCCGAGCGGTGAGCCGGCCACGGTCGAGCCCACTCCCGAGGTGGCTGAGGCACCGCCCGTGGCCGACGCACCGCTCATCGAGCAGGCCGGGCGCGCCGTGGCGGGACAGGAGCTGTTCCCGGGCCGCGAGCTCGTCGGGCTGCGCGGCGGGGTGGCGGCCGACCCGGCCGCCGTCGCCGCGACGGCCCGGACGCTCGCCGGCCGGCAGGTCTTCCCGGCGCGCGAGGTCGTCGCCCTCCTCGAGCCCGCGCCCGTCGCGGCGCCGGAGACCGAGACGACCGACGGCTACGAGATCGGCGAGGAGCACCCCTCGGTGCACGCCTCGGACGCGATCTTCGAGGCCAGGATGGCGCTCGAGCTCGGCGCCCTCGACCTGGTGCTCGGCCGGATCAGCTCGCGGCAGGTCGCCGGTTACCGGCTGCTCGCCGAGGGCTGTGTGCCGTACGTCGACGGCGACCGCTTCGTCGACGCCGCGGCGTACACCGACACCAACGCCGCCTTCCACGACTACCTGTTCACCCTCACCGGCAACGAGCACCTCCTGCGCGCCTACCAGGCGCTCGGGGTCAAGGGCCGGATGGAGGAGGTGCTGAGGTCGGCCACGTGGTGCCACCCGCTCTGCGTGCAGGACCACCTCGACATCGTCGACGCGATCGAGCGCGGCGACCGCGCTGCCGCCCGCCAGCTCGTCAGTGCGCATGCGGACCGGTCGAAGACCACGATGCGCCGCGCGATGGACTCGAGCCGCACCTCCCAGCGCCCGCGCTTCACGACACCGGGCCGCTTCGCCGGCAAGGTCGTCGTGGTCACCGGCGCCGCCCAGGGCATCGGCGAGGCCGTGGCCCGCCGGATCAGCGCGGAGGACGGGCAGCTGGTGCTGGCCGACCGCTCCGACCTCGTCCACGAGCTGGCCGACGAGCTGGCCGCCAGTGGCAGGGGCGCGCTCGCGGTCGTCACGGACCTCGAGGCCTACGACGGAGCCACCACGGTGGTCGAGCAGGCCGTGGCCCGCTTCGGCCGGATCGACGTGCTGGTCAACAACGTCGGGGGCGCGATCAACTTCAAGCCGTTCACCGAGTTCACCGACGCCGAGATCAGCGCCGAGGTGCAGCGTTCGCTGATGACGACCCTCTTCTCCTGCCGGGCCGTGCTGCCCGGCATGGTCGAGCGCGGCGCCGGCGTCATCGTCAACGTGTCGTCCGCCGCCACCCGTGGCATCCACCGCATCCCCTACTCCGCGGCCAAGGGCGGGATCAACGCGATCACGGCCTCGCTCGCCCTGGAGTACGCCGACGACGGCATCCGCGTCGTCGCGACGGCCCCCGGCGGGACCGAGGCCCCACCGCGCCGGATCTCGCGCGGCACCCCGGTGCCGCAGGGCGAGCGGGAGCAGCAGTGGTTCCAGGCCCACATCGACCAGACGCTGTCCCACTCCCTGATGCACCGCTACGGCTCGCTCGACGAGCAGGCCGCCGCGATCACCTTCCTCGCCAGCGAGGAAGCCTCCTACATCACCGGCACGGTCCTTCCCGTGGCCGGCGGTGACCTGGGCTGACGTCCCCGTCAGCCCGCACCACCACCACCTCACCTCGGAGCACCCTCATGCCCGGAACATCCACTGTGGCGACCCCTCAGCAGGACGCGCGGCGCCGTCGCAGCGTCGCCTGGGTCGTCTTCCTCTCCGCCGCGGCCCTCGTGTTCGACGGCTACGACCTCGTCGTCTACGGCACCGTCGTGCCGGTGCTGCTGGCCGACCCCGCCCACCTCGGGACCGTCACGCCGGCCCAGGCCGGGACGCTCGGCAGCTATGCCCTGGTCGGCGTGCTGGTCGGCGCCCTGGCAGCCGGCGCGGTCGGCGACCGCATCGGACGACGCAAGGTGATGCTGGTCAACCTGGCCTGGTTCTCCATCGGCATGGCCGTCACCGCCACGACGCAGTCGGTCGCGACCTTCGGCCTCTTCCGATTCTTCACCGGCATCGGCGTCGGCGCCCTCGTCGCCACCGTCGGCGCTCTCGTCGCCGAGTTCGCGCCTCCCGGCCAGCGCAACCGCTACAACGCGATCGTCTACTCCGGCGTCCCGGCCGGCGGCGTCCTCGCCGCCCTGACCGCGATCACGCTCGGCGACAGCATCGGCTGGCGCGGCCTCTTCTGGATCGGCGCGCTGCCGATCGTGCTGCTCCTGCCGCTGGCGATCCGCTTCCTCCCCGAGTCGCCGAAGTGGCTGGTGGCCCGCGGCCGGATCGCGGACGCGGAGGCCGTCTCCGCACGCACCGGCATCCCCGTCCCCGCGCCCGAGCCGGTCGTCGAGGACAAGGTCGGCTTCCCGGCACTGGCCAGCCGCCGCTTCGCGTTCCCCACCGCGCTGCTGGGCCTCATGAGCTTCGCCGGCCTGCTCCTCACCTACGGGCTCAACACCTGGCTGCCGCAGATCATGGGGGAGCAGGGCTACGGCAAGAACCACGCCCTGACGTTCCTGCTCGTGCTCAACCTCGCGGCCATCGGCGGCGGGCTGCTGGCGTCGTACGTCGCCGACCGGGTCGGTGCCAAGCGCGTGGTCGCCTCGACGTTCGTCCTCGCCGCCCTCGCCCTGGCGGTGCTGCCGCTGTCGATGCCGGCGGCCGTCCTGTTCCTCGCCGTCGGGCTCGCCGGGGTCGGCACGATCGGCACGCAGGTGCTGATCTACGGGCTCGTGTCCAACTACTACCCGACCAACGCCCGCGCGGCCGGCGTCGCGTGGTGCGCCGGTTTCGGCCGGCTCGGCGGGATCGTCGGCCCGATCATCGGTGGCGTCCTCGTCGGGGCCGGGGTGGGCGGCTCGACCGCCTTCCAGCTCTTCGCCGGGGTCTCGCTGGCCGGGGCCCTCGTCGCGCTGGCCGTGCCGCGGCCCGCACACGCCGAGTCCCGTCGCGCCGAGCCCCTGCCGACCGAGGTCGGGTCTACCGTGACTGCGTGACCGACGCCGACGCGACCTCTGTGCTGGTGGCGCGCGACGACGAGCTCGCCGACCTGCGGCAACGACTGCTGCGGGTCGGCGAGCACGGTCCTGCCCTCGTCCTCGTCACCGGTCCCGGCGGCACGGGGACGAGCGCGCTCGTACGCCGTCTCGCAGCCGAGCACGTGGCCGCCGGAGGTCGCTGCCTGCAGGCCCGTGCCGTGCCGTGGGAGCAGGACGTCGAGCACGGCGTGCTGTCCCAGCTCGCCGGCCGGCGGGACCGGACGCCCGCGCCCGACGCGCTGAGCGCGGCCGACCGGTTCGCCGACCTGCTGGCCGACCTGCCGGGCGAGGGCCCGGTGCTCGTCGTGGTCGACGACGCCGGTCACGCCGATGCCGCGTCGCTGCAGGCGCTGTCCAGCGTCGTACGCCATCGCCCCGACGCCGCCGTGCTGGTGGTGCTCGCTGCGTCGAGCCCCGCGCCCCCCGCGGCGACACCCGTGCTGGACCGGGTGGACGACCGGCTGGTGCTGGCCCCGCTCGGGCCGAAGGCGGTCCAGCAGCTGGCTGCGCGCGCCGGCGTCGTGCTCCACCCGACGCTGGCCGACCGGTTGTGCCGCTTCACGTCGGGGCGTCCCGGACCGGTGCTCGCGCTGCTGGCCGAGCAGCCGCGCGAGCTGTGGGCCGACTTCGAGCCGGTGCTGCCGGCTCCCGCGGCGCTGGCCGCCGAGGTCGAGCAGCGCCTGGCCGGCGCGGGAGGGGCCGCCCGGTCGCTGGCCGAGGCCGTGGCGGTGCTCGGCCGCGCGCCGGTCTCGCTCGCCGCGTCCCTCGCCGGGCTGCCCGAGCCCCTCGCGGCCGTCGACGAGCTCGTCGAGCTCAGGCTGGTGAGGTGGGTCGAGCACCTCGGTCTTGCGCTCGTCGAGCCCGCCGACCCGATGGTCGCCGCGGCGGTGCTCGGATCCCTCAGCCGGGTCCGGCGGGCCGAGCTGCACCGCAGTGCAGCTGCGCTGGCGGAGGACCCGGTGACCCGGCTCGGCCACCTCGTGGCAGCCAGCCCCCTCCCGGACGAGGGACTGGCCGACGAGCTCGACGCCCTCGCCGCCGAGCGCGCGAGCACGGGGGAGTGGGCCACGGTGGCGCAGCTGCTCGCCAGCGCGGCGCGGCTGACCTCGACGCCGGCCCTGCGCGAGCAGCGACTGTCGCGGGCCTTCGACGCGCTGGTCGGGTCGGGCGACACCCTCGGCGCGGCGGCCGCGGTCGCGGAGGTCGAGAGCCTGCGCGAGACCCCGTTGCGCAACGCCGCCCTCGGCTACCTCGCCATCGTCCGCGGCCGCTCGGCCGAGGCGGAGAACCGCTTGGTGCGTGCGTGGGACCTGGTCAACGCCGACCGTGACCCCGACGTCGCCGCCCTCGTGTGCCACCGGCGCGTGCTGCACAGCCTGGCGCGCTGCCAGGGACAGGACCTGGTCGACTGGGCCGACCGCGCTCTCGCGCTCGCGACCCCGGGGTCGCCGCCCGCGGTCGAGGCAGCGGCCATCCGCGGCCTCGGCGTGGCCGGCACGGGTCACGGTGCGCAGGCGCTCGCGGACTACGCCACCCTGGCCGAGGAGGTCGGGCACGGTGCCCAGGCCCAGCGCGTCGCCATGGGGCGCGGCTGGACCGCGCTGGCCCTCGACGAGGTCGACGTGGCCCGCGAGACCCTGTCCTGGGCCACCTCGACCGACTTCCTCGGCGGGTCCACGCGGATCTCGCTGTGGGCACACGCCTGGCTCGCCCGTGCCCACTTCGTGGGCGGCGACTGGGACGAGGCCCTGCGCACCGCCGAGCAGGGCACCCTGCTCGCCGGGCGCACCGGGATGCGGCTGATCGAGCCGCTGCTCGCCTGGACCCGCGCCCAGGTCCACGCCCTGAGGGGGGACTGGGCCCTCGCCGACCGGGCCGTCCGTGACGCCGACGCCGGTCCCCGCGACTACGAGATCATGCGCGTCGCCGGTGCCCTGGCCCGGGCGAGCGTGGCCGAGGCGCGAGCCGACTACGCGGGCGTGCTGCGTGCCCTCGACCCGCTGCGCCAGCCGTGGGCCGGCGGCAGCATCGACGAGCCGGGGGCGTGGCCGTGGCCCGACGTCTACGCCAACGCGCTGGCCATCGAGGGGCGCTACGACGAGGCCGAGGTGTTCCTGCGGCCGCACGAGGCGCTCGCGGCGGAGCGCGGCCACCGGTCGGCCCGGGCGCGCCTGGGCTACGCGCGTGGCCGGCTCCTCGGCGGCACCGGCGACCTCCCCGCGGCCCGCGTCGCGTTCGAGGAGGCCGCCGCCCTGCTCGAGGACCTGCCCCTGCCCTACGACCGGGCGCGCACGCACTTCGCCTGGGGGCAGACGCTTCGGCGAGCAGGCAAGCGGCGTGAGGCGGACCCGGTGCTCCAGACGGCGCGCGACCTCTACGACCGCCTCGGCGCGACGACGTACGTCGAACGCTGCGACCGCGAGCTGCGCGCGGGCGGCGTGCACGCCGGTCGCCCGGCGCCCGCCGAGCGGGACGCCGCCGAGCTCACGCCGCAGGAGGAGCTGGTGGCCGAGCTGGTGGCACGCGGCATGACCAACCGGGAGGTGGGGACCGAGCTCTTCGTGTCGACCAAGACCGTGCAGTACCACCTGACCCGGATCTACGCGAAGCTCGGCGTGCGGTCACGGGGCGAGCTGGCCGCGCAGCGCGCCACCTCGCCCGACGTCTGAGGCCGGAGGGCTAGGTCCTCAGCCACCGGCGCAGCCGTCGGGTCGGCAGCTGCTCCCAGGCGGTCTCGAAGTCCCGTACGTTGGCCGCGCCGCGTGCCTCCTCCAGCGCGTGGAGGCGTCCGAAGGTGAAGCCGTTGCGGCCCTCCAGGTGCGCCCGTGCGCCGTGGTCGCGCAGCACGCGCCGCGACATCACCGAGTCCTGGTGCTCCCCGAGCAGGTCCTGCACCGTCGACGCCCGCTCGCCGAGCTCGGCCGCACGCGACCCGAGCACGGGCGCCGCCGACTCGGCGGCGTAACGCAGTCGCTTGGCCTTCTTCCGGGCCTCGTGCAGCGCCGCGTCCCGCTCGTCGTCGGTCGTGGCCGCGCGCACGTCGGCGACCGCCCGTCGGAGCTTCTTGGCGTCCCGCTTCAGCAGGCGCGGCAGCTCGTCCCGCGCCGGCTCGTCCGCGCCCGGTGCGAGCCGCGGGCACCGGACGAGGCCCTCGAGGGACTCGAGGAGGTGGAAGTACCGAGCGTCCGCCAGGGCGCGCAGCGCGTCCTCCCGTCCTCGCGCCTCAGCGGCCCGCAGGTCGTCGTCGATCGTCGTGGCCACCGGACCGAGGGCCAGCTCCGCAGGTTGCCCGGCCACCAGTGCGAGCAGGCGCTCGCGGAGCACCTGGGCGTCCCGCGCCCTGCTGAGGACCTGCCCCAGCCAGCGGAGGTCCTCGACCACGGGGTCGACGGCCTCCTTGTCGAGCACCGGGCCGAAGGTCCTCATCGCCGAGCGCAACCGCCTCGCCGCGATGCGCATCTTGTGGACGGACGCCGGGTCCCCGGTGCGCACGCGGCGGTCCTGCTCGACGAGGGCCGCGAGCTGCTCGGCGACGCGGTGGTGCAGGGCCTCGCCGACGGTGGCCCGCCGGAGCTCGTCCTCGGTGGGCCCGCGCTCCGGAGGTGGGAGCGCATCCCCGAGGGTCCGCGCCAGCTTGGAGGACCCCGGCGCGGGTGTCGCCCCCGCCTCGCACAGCCGGCCCTCGACGAGGTCGAGCAGGGCGACGTCCCCGTCGACGAGCTCGACCTCCCACTCGCGCCACGAAGAGGTGGCGCCGGGCTCGCGCAGGCGCTCGGCCGACACGTGGTCGTCGCACAGCCGGGCCAGCACCACGTCGTCCTCACCGCAGAGCACCTGCTCGCGCCGTCGGTTGCTGACGCGTGCCACGGGCACCACGTCCCGGTCCCGCACGAGGGCCCGCACCGGCTCGAGCAGGGGCTCGGGCACGTCCCGGGCAGCCGTGCCCAGCGGCTGGCGCAGCTCGGTCCTGGTGTCCTGCCCGCTGGGCACCTTCAGGTGCCAGCCATCGTCCTCGCCTCCCGTGCGACGCCGCAACGTGATGCCTTGGCGGGCGAGGGCGAGGTCGGCGGTGTCGAAGTAGGTGGCGTCGAGATCGAGCTCGACAGGCTGACCCACCCGGACGACGCCCGGGACGTCGGTCAGCGTCGGGAGCGCGGTGGCCTCGCTCGTGGCGAAGGTGCGCTCGACCTCGTCCCAGCGTTCGGCTGTCATGCCTCATTGTCCGCCGGGAGCAGCGTCACCGGAACCCGCGGACCTTTCAGATCCCGGCGGATCGGCGCATCCTGAGCCCATGACGGCCTCGTCCCCCTCAGCGGGCGCAGCACCGAGGAGCATGACCGTCCCGCTGACCGCCTTTGCCGCCGGCGCGGTCGTGGCCGTGCTGCTCGGCGTGGTCGGTCGGCTGCACGAGCCGACCCTGGCCGGGACCACCGATTTGGGCTTCCGCACGGTGATCGAGATGAAGGTCGTCGTGTCGATCGTGGTCGGCGTCCTGACGGTGCTCCAGCTCGTGGGAGCGCTCTGGATCTACGGCCTGCTCGGGAGCCGGGCGCCGGCCTGGGTGGGTACCGTGCACCGGCTCACCGGCGCGCTGGCCCTCCTGCTTGCCGTCTTCGTCGGCTACAGCTGCCTGTGGGCCCTCGGCCTGGAGAGCGGGCGGCTCGAGAGCGGGGAGGAGGTGCCACTCCGCGCCGTGGTGCACGGCGTGCTCGGCTGCGCGGTCTTCGGCGCCGTGGTGGTGAAGGTGGTGGCCGTGCGCAGCCGACGCGCGCCGGGCTGGTTCCTGCCGCTGGCCGGCGGCCTGCTCTTCACGCTGCTCGTGGTCGTGGTGCTGACCTCGGCGGCGTGGTACGTCGGTGCCCGGGGCTGGCCGAGCCGCAGCGGCTACTGAGCCCCGGGCCCGACGCTCAACCCTCGCGGGAGTCCGTCAGGCTGCCGCGGTAGGTCTCCGGCGCGAGGAAGGCCGACACGAAGGTGATGAGGGCGAGCACGACGACGTACATCCCGACGGGCCACGAGGCACCGTTGGCCGAGGCGGCGAGGCTCACCGCGATCAGCGGCGCGAACCCGCCGAAGATGATCGCCGCGAACTCGCGGCTGACGGCGGCGCCGCTGTAGCGGCTGGCGGTGCTGAACAGCTCGGACAGCACGACGCCCTGGACGCCGAACATGATGCCGACGCTGCCGCCCTGGGCCAGTGCGAGGGCGAGCATCGCCAGCACGGGGCGGCCGCTGTCGACGAGCATGAAGAACGGGAAGGCGAACGCGATGGCGTAGAGCGCGCCCACCATGAGCACGGGACGCCGGCCGAAGCGGTCGGAGGCGATGCCGGCCAGGGGAGCGGTGATCATCACGACCAGCCCGGCGACGAGCAGGCCGGTCGTGCCGGTCACCCGGTCGTAGCCGGCCTCCGCCATGTAGGAGAGCGCGAAGACCTGGTAGAGGTGGCTGAACGACAGCGGTGCGGCGACCAGGCCCATCACCAGCAGCATGCTGCGCCACTGGGTGCGGACCAGGGTGAGCAGCGGCGCCTTGGCCGGCTCGACGTCCTCGACGACCTCCTCGAACGCGGGCGTCTCCTCGAGGCGCAGCCGGATCCACAGGCCCAGGAAGATCAGCAGCAGGCTGGCGAGGAACGGCAGGCGCCAGCCCCAGGAGGCGAACTGGGCGTCGGAGGTCAGCGAGGTGGTGAGCAGCAGCGCGCCCGAGGACAGCACCAGGCCGAGGTAGACGCCGGCGGCGGAGAACGAGCCGAAGAGGCCGCGGCGTCCGGGCGGCGCGTACTCGACGGCGTACACCGAGGCGCCGCTGTACTCCGCGCCCGAGCCCATGCCCTGCAGCAGGCGCAGCACGACGAGCAGGACCGGGGCGGCCATGCCGATCATGGCGTGCGACGGGATGAGGGCCATCGCGGTCGTCGAGAGGCCCATCAGCATGAGGGTCGCGATGAGCGCGGGCCGGCGGCCGTGCTTGTCGCCGATGTGGCCGAAGACCATGGCGCCGACGGGGCGGGCGACGAAGCCCACGCCGAAGGTCGCCAGCGACAGCAGCAGCGAGGTCGAGTCGGAGGCGCTGGGGAAGAACACCTGGCCGAACACCAGTGCCGCGGCGGCGCCGTAGAGGAAGTAGTCGTACCACTCCAGGGCCGAGCCGAGGAGCACGGCGGTGCAGACCCGGGCGAGGGTACGCCGGTCCGCGGCCGGCTCGCCGGCAGGAGTCGGCGGTGAGCCCGGGGTGGTCAGGGTGTGCGTCATGGAGGTCTCCGGGTGGGGTCGTGCGCGGACGCGCGAGGGAGCACCGGGCACGGAGGTCGTGCCCGGTGGAGGTGCGGGTCGGCCGCTGGGTCAGCCAGGTGTGGCGGCGAGCCGCTCGAGGGTGCGTGCGTCGGCGGCGGCGCGGGCGGGAGCCCACCCGTAGCGGCCGGGGGCCCAGTCCTCGTCGCCGGGGACCCAGTAGAAGAACGTCACCCGACGCTCGGCGAAGCGCCACCTGCCGTCGTCGCCGCGAACCATCTAGTCCTCGTAACGGCCGGCGGCGATGTGCGCGCGACCGTCGACGACGCACGGCTGGTCCAGCCACGTCGCTCCGGTCGCAGCGTGGGCGGGTGCGCCCACGAGGTCGATGGTCTCGTTGGACGAGAAGTGCCACCAGGCGGAGAGCGGTCCGTCCTGGAGGTCGGCGAAGAACGTGCGCAGCTCGTCGTGGCCGCGCGCGGTGGAGAGCCCGACGAAGGCGCCCTCGGGGGTGAACAGGTCGACCAGGTCGTCCCAGCGGCCGTCGTCGAGGGCCTGGCAGTAGTGCGCGCGGAGCTGCCCGATCTCGTGCAGGTCCTCCAGGCGGCGCACGCGCGCGGCGAGGCCCTCGTTCTCCGTGGTGGTCACGTCAGACTCCGACGGGGACCCGGACGGGTGCGCCGGTCTTCTCGGTGATCTCCTCCACCGTGACGCCCGGGGCGAGCTCGACGAGCTCGAAGCCGTCGCCCGCGACGTCGAGGACGCCCAGGTCGGTGATGACCCGCGAGACGACACCGCGGCCGGTGAGGGGGAGGTCGCAGTCGGCGACGAGCTTGTGGCTGCCGCTGCGCGACACGTGCTCCATCAGCACGATCACGCGGCGGGCGCCGCTGACGAGGTCCATCGCGCCGCCCATGCCCTTGACCATCGAGCCGGGCACCATCCAGTTGGCGAGGTCGCCGGCGGTCGAGACCTGCATCCCGCCGAGGACGGCCGTGTCGATGTGGCCGCCGCGGATCATCGCGAAGCTCAGGGAGGAGTCGAAGAACGACGCACCCGGCAGCACGGTGACGGTCTGCTTGCCGGCGTTGATGAGGTCGGGGTCGACCTCGTCCTCGTAGGGGTAGGGGCCGACACCGAGGATGCCGTTCTCCGCGTGCAGGGTGACCGTCGAGTCGGCCGGCAGGTGGGCCGGGATCATCGTCGGTAGGCCGATGCCGAGGTTGACGTACTCACCGTCGCGCAGCTCCAGCGCCGCACGCGCGGCCATCTCGTCACGGGTCCAGCTCATGCCAGAGCCTCCTCACGGGGTCGGGTGGTGAGCTTCTCGATGTCCTTCTCGTGGGCCTGGGCGGGCGTGAGCTCCACGATGCGCTGGACGAAGACGCCGGGCAGGTGCACGTCGTCGGGCTCGATGTCGCCGATCTCGACGACCTCCTCGGCCTCGACGATCGTCAGGCGCCCGGCCATGGCGGCCGGGATGTTGAAGTTGCGGGCCGAGGCGTGGAAGACGCAGTTGCCGGCGCGGTCGACCTTGGCCGCGCGCACGAGCGCGACGTCGGTGACGATCGACTCCTCGAGCACCATCTCCTTGCCGTGGAAGGTGCGCACCTCCTTGGGCTCCGAGGCCAGGGCCACGGTCCCGTCGGGGTGGTAGCGCCACGGCAGGCCGCCCTCGGAGACCATCGTCCCGACACCGGTCGGGGTGAAGAACGCCCCGATGCCGGCACCGCCGGCGCGCAGCCGCTCCGCGAGGGTTCCTTGCGGGGTGAGCTCGACGGTGAGCTCGCCGGCGAGGTACTGCCGGCCGAACTCCTTGTTCTCGCCGACGTACGACGCGATGACGCGGGTGATGCGTCGCGCCTCGAGGAGCAGGCCGAGGCCCGCCCCATCGACGCCGCAGTTGTTGGACACGACGGTCAGGTCGTCGGCGCCCTGGTCGAGCAGGGCGCTGATCAGGGTCCACGGGATGCCGACGAGGCCGAAGCCGCCGACGGCCAGGCTCGAGCCCGCCGCGATGTCGGCGACGGCGTCCTCGGCGCTGGGGACGACCTTGTCGATCTTCTTTCCCGTGGTCATGACGTCACTCCGAGGTGCTCGAGGATGGCGGCGGCCACGGCCTCCGGTTGCTGGGCGGCCGCGAGGTGCGCCGCGTCGGGTACGACGACGAGCCGGCCGTCGGGCACGCCGTCGGCGATCTCGCGCAGGTAGGACGGCGGCGTCGCAGGGTCGTCCTCCCCGGCGATCGCCAGGGTCGGCGCCTTGATCTGGGGCAGGTCGGGACGCAGGTCCATCGCTGCGATGGCCTCGCAGGATCCGGCGTACCCCTCCGCGGACGTGGCCGCGCACATCGCCTCGTGGAACGCCCGGACGTCCGGGTGCTGCTCGAGGTGGGCCGGGGTGAACCAGCGGCTCACCACCCCCTCCGCCACCGACCCGGTGCCCTGGGCGCGCACCTGGGCGGCGCGCTCGGTGTAGCCGGGTCCGGCCTCCAGGAAGGCGCCGGTGCACAGCAGCACCAGGCGGTCGACCCGCTCGGGGTCGCGGGCGGCGAGTCGCATGCCCATCATCCCGCCCAGAGACAGGCCGACCACGTGCGCCTTATCGACCCCGAGGGTGTCGAGCAGGGCGACGACGTCGTCGGCCAGGTCGTCCATCGAGTACGGCCCGGGTGCGGCGGGGGACCGGCCGTGGCCGCGGGTGTCGTAGCGGACCACCCGGAAGTGCTCGGACAGGGCGTCGACCACGCCGTCCCACATCCGCAGGTCGGCGCCCATCGAGTTGGAGAGGACGACGACGGGCGCGTCCTCCGGGCCGGTGACGACGTGGTGGACCTCGACGGCGCCCATCAGGACACCCGCTCGAAGATCGCGGCGAGGCCCTGGCCGCCGCCGATGCACATCGTCTCCAGGCCGTAGCGGGCCTCGCGGCGCTGCATCTCGTGGGCCATCGTGGCCAGGATGCGGGCGCCGGTGGCGCCGACCGGGTGGCCCAGGGAGATGCCGGAGCCGTTGGGGTTGAGCCGCTCGTCGGTCGGGTCGACCTTCCACTCGCGCAGGCAGGCGAGCACCTGGGCGGCGAACGCCTCGTTGAGCTCGATCACGTCGATCTCGTCGAGGGTGAGGCCGGCCCGCTCGAGGGCGGCAGCAGTGGAGGGGACCGGACCGATGCCCATCACCTCGGGGCCGACGCCGGCGACGGCCCACGACCTCAGGGCGAGCAGCGGGCGCAGGCCGCGGCGCTCGGCCTCCTCGCGGGTGGTGACCACGCACATGGCAGCACCGTCGTTCTGCCCGCTGGCGTTGCCGGCGGTGACGGTGGAGGCGGGGTCGATCTTCTCGCGGACGGGCCTCAGAGCGGCCAGCTGCTCGAGGGTGGTCTCGGGGCGGGGGTGCTCGTCGCGGTCGACGACCACATCGGGCTTGCCTCGGCGGCCCGGGACGGTGACCGGCACGAGCTCGTCGGCGAACTTGCCGGCCTCGTGGGCGGCGCCGGCCCGCTGCTGGGAGCGGACCGAGAACTCGTCCTGCTCCTCGCGGGAGATGTCGTACTGCTCGCGGAGGTTCTCGGCCGTCTCCAGCATCCCGCCGGGGACGGGGTGGTCCTTGCCGCCGGCGGTCTCGCGGGCGCGGACCAGGCGGTCCATCAGCTCGACCGAGCCGCTGCGGACGCCGGTGCGCAGGCCGAGGGCGTAGTGCTCGACGTTGGACATCGACTCCGCGCCACCGGCCACGATGACCGTGCCGGCGCCGCTGGCGATCTGCGAGGCGGCGTAGAGCACGGCCTGCAGGCCCGAGCCGCACCGGCGGTCGAGCTGGAGGCCGGGGACGCCCGTGCCGAGGCCGGCGTCGAGCGCGGCGATGCGGCCGATGGCCGGGTTCTCGCCGCTGGGGTAGCAGTTGCCCAGGATGACGTCGTCGACGTCGCCCTCCTGCAGGCCGGTCCGGCGTACGAGCTCCTTCAGTGTGGTCGACGCGAGGTCGACGGCGGACAGGGAGGCGAAAGCGCCTCCGTAACGACCCACCGGGGTGCGTACGGGCTCACAGATGACGATGTCGGGCATGGACCGAAGGTAGTCGTGACGTTCGATACAGTGAAGTATCCATTTGACGGTCACTGAGACCTCGCGCGTCCTAAACAGTTTTTGCCTCACGGTGCAGCACGGGCGGGCATCCTGAGGTCACCGGCGATCGAGGGGTGGTGGACGTTGAGGGTCCGTGCCGCGGAGCTCCGTGATGCGCCGGCACTGGGACGCGTGATGGTCGGGGCCTGGCTGTCGGCACACCGCGACCAAGTGCCCGACGCGGCATGGCAGAAGCGCGTCGAGGAGTGGACGCCGGAGGTGTCGGCCTCGGCCTGGGCCCGGTTGCTGTCCGAGCAGGCCGGAGGCGAGCACCCGCGGACCGTCCTGCTGGTCGCCGAGGCGCATCGCGACAACGCCGTGGGACTGCTGCTGGCGACCGAGGACGAGGACGACGACTCCGGTGCGACCGCGCAGGTGAACGCCCTCTACGTGCTGCCTGACGACCAGGGCCACGGCATCGGGAGGCTGATGCTCGCCCGTGCGGCAGCGGAGCTGATGACCCTGGGGTTCTCGCGTCTCCACATCGGCGTCCTGACCGCCAACCACCCGGCGCGGGCCTTCTACGAGGCGATGGGGGGTCGGGAGGTCAGGCAGCGGACGTTCGACGAGGACGGCTTCCCGCTTCCCGAGACCGTCTACGTCTGGCCGGACCTCGCCGACCTGGTGACCGGCTCACGTCCCGTGACGGGCTCCGGCCCGTGACCGACCGGGACGCCGACGTCACCGCGGAGGACGAGCTGCGGAGCGTGCGGGAACAGCTGGAGATCTACGACGCCATCTGCGTCGCGACCGGCGATGCGCATGCCGTGCTCGACGTCCTGCTCGGCTCCTCGGACCCGGACGCCGCCCGTCACGCACTCGAGCGCCGCTACGGCTTCACGGAGGCAGAGGCCTGGGCGGTGATGGAGGTGCAGCTCCGCCGCATGACCCGCTCGGACAGGCAGAAGATCGAGGAGCGGCGTGATGAGCTCGTGTCCCGTGCAGCCGCCCTGGAAGCGGAGCTCGGCCGACCCTGACCTCTACGTCCGCCGGCTGAAGCGGACCTTGCCGTGCTTGTCGAGGGTGTGCTGGTAGGCGGGATCGTGGACGAGGTGGTGGTGCCGGGAGCAGTAGAGCTCGCCGCCGTCGACGCTCGTCCCGCCGCCGCGGGACCACTCGAGCGTGTGATGTGCCTGGCAGAGGGCGGGTGGTGCGTCGCAGCCGGCGGCTCGACAGCCGCCGTCGCGGATGCCCATGGCGATGCGCTGGGCCTCCGAGTGGAAGCGGCGCTTGCGACCGAGATCGAGGGGCATGGACGGGCCACCGAGGACGACCGGGATGATCCCGGCACGGCACGCGAGCCGGCGGGCTTCGCCGGCGCTGATCTTGTCGCCGGTGTCGAGCGAGGCGGCCTTGAGGCCGCCGAGCAGGGTCTCGAGCTCCATGGTGACCACCACGGTGGCGGGGACACCACCGGCCGACGGCACGCTGTCCTGGGGGCGCGTCTCGAGGTAGTCGAGGAACGCGAGCCCCATCCGGTGCTTGGTCGGAGTGCGGTCCCGTCCCCGACCACCGTCGGGGCCGTCACCGGGCGCGCCCTTGGCGCTGTCGCGCGCGGTGCCGTTCGCGCCGTTCGCGCCATTCGTGCCCGCGGGGTTGTCGGTGCACGCCTGTCCGTGCTGGCCGAAGACGATGGCCATCAGGTGCTTGCGCAGCATCGCGGCGTGCAGGGTCGGGATGGTGAACCGGCCGTGGGTGCGGCCGTGCCCGTCGTCGGTCATGGTGAACGACGCCGCCGCGCGGGCGTCTGCCTCCTCGGCCTCGAGACGTCGGGCCTCCTCACGGTCTGCGGCCGCGGGGTCGATGACCTCCAGCACGCGACGCCCCAGCACCCGCAGCGCCTTGGCGTCATGCTTCCCGGCCTGCACGAGCAGGAAGGACTCGGCCGCGCCGGGAACCCAGGCGGCGACGTCGTCGGGCAGGGCGTCGACCGCGTCCACGACGACGCGCGCCTGGTCGGTGCGCAGCTCGCCGGCGGCCAGCGCCGTGGCGACCGGCTCGTGGTCCTCCAGCGCGGCGGCCAGCCGGGCCAACCGGTGCGCCTCCGCGCGGGTCGTACGCGTGGTGTGGGCCCACCAGTTCGTCGCGCTCGTGGCACCGGACTCGCTGCCGGTACCGACGGTCTCGGCGTGACGCAGGACCCGCATCAGCAGCTCGTCGAGCTGGCTGCGGGCCTGGGTCAGCAGCACCAGCGCATCACCCGCCTCGGCTGCAGACATCGACCACAACGGTGCCTCCGCGACAGAGGTCAGCTCCTCACGCAACCGCCGCGCCAGGGCGGTGACCCGGTGCTGCTCGGAGTACTGAAGGGCTGACATGCCTCCACCCTCCAGCGCAGGAGCGACAGCCGCACCCCACTCCCGGAAGACCTGTGGAGAAGCCACTGAAGCGCCGACCTGTGGACGGCAGGGGGCTGTTCAGCTCGACGCAGGCGCGCTCTCCACTGCGGCTGACCGCGGTGGGAACGGCGGGGTGCAGCCCTCTGAAAGGCGCGCCAGGTAGTGCTGTGCCTCGAGAGGGTCTGGCAGAACTTCGCCACCTCGCTGACCCTCGTCACCTGCCCGGCCAGTGACCCGATGCGTCGACGTCGCGGATCATCTCCTCCGCCACGGTGCGCTGCTCGCTCGTGGTGCAGAAGATCTCGGGGCGGTGAACCTGCGAGCGAGAACCTCTCCAGACCACGCCGAGGACAGCAAGGCCGGTCCGCCCCTGGACGGACCGGCCTCGGTGTTCGAGCCGTCAGCGCAGGACGCCGCAGACGGCGGGGTCGGTGGCCTCGGCCGGGAGCGACTTGTCGAGGTCGCTCTTGCCGGAGGAGAAGTCGTAGGCACCGTTGCCGTTGTAGTCGACACCGTGGATCACGACGACACCCTTGCCGTTGCGGATCGCCGTCGCGAGGGCCTTCGACGAGAAGGTGATCTTGCGCTCGTAGCGCACGCGCCCCTCCGGTGCCACCGGGTAGCGGTCGACCGCGAGCACGCTGTCGGGCGATGTGTCGCCCGACGTGGTCAGCGACGTGCGGACCGGGCCGTAGGCGTCCGCGCCGTCGGTGGTGGTCAGCTGGTGGTCGTGCCCGGCGTCGAACGCCGTGGGGCACTCGTTGCGGGCGGTGCGCCCGAAGTGGATGTGCTGGGCGTGGGGCAGGTTCGGCGCGAGACCGTCGGCCTTGACGTGGACGACCCCGGCGCGCCGCGAGGTGAACGACACCGAGGCCTTCCCGCTGGCGCCCGAGCTGTTGAGGGGCAGCAGCCGTCCGGAGACATCGGAGTCAGCACGCGAGTCCGGCGCCTGGGGCGCGCCCTGTGCGGCGACACCGAGGCCGAGTGCTGCAACGGCGCTGAGAGCGGCCACGCCGCCGGTGATCAAACTGGGCTTCCTCATGCGAATCCTCCTAGTGACGGGCGCTGGGTGCGACCCGCGTCACAGGGTTCGGGACGGTCGGCGAGACGGTTTGGTCCGACCTGCGACCTCTCGCCCGAAGGGGTGACCTTGCTGCCAGCCTCGCGACACTCGACGATGGGAGGACACGCGAACGGGGAGGGGTGCTCGATGGTGGCAACGAGGTGGGTACGCGCCGTGGCGGTGGGGGCGAGCGGCGTGGTCCTGGCGATACCGGTCGGACCGGCGTCCGCGGGCACGACGGCGTACGACGACCCCGTCGGGGACTCGACGTCGGTCGACATCACACGGGTGCGCGTCGTCCACCGGGACGCGGTCACTGTGCGGGTCCGCTCGGCCGTCCCGCTGGCGGTCGGACAGGTCTACACGTTCTGGGTCAGCACCGGGCGTGGTCCCCGGTCCACCTACCACGTCTCCTTCCGGGCGAACTCCGGCTTCGAGGGCCAGCTCGGGCTCGTCCGGCCCTTCGACCGGACTCCGTCCCGCTTCGTGCAGTGCCCGGGTCTGCGGGCCCGAGCCGACATCTTCAGCGACGCGCCCGTGGCGGTCCGCATCCCGAGGAGCTGTCTCGCCGACCCGAAGAGGGTCCGGGTGGCAGTGCGGTTCGACGACGAGATCACCGGCGACGTGGACTGGGCACCGGAGCGGCGCACGTTCGGCCCGTGGGTGAAGAGGTAGCCACAAGGACCGACGTGGTTCCGCCCGGTGATACGCGGAGGTAGTCGTCCTCGGCAGACTGAAACCCTGCGAGTATGAGTGGATGGAGCTGCGCCACCTCAGGTACTTCGTCGCGGTCGCCGAGCAGCGACACTTCGGCCGCGCGGCCGAGCGGCTGCACATGGCCCAGCCACCGCTGTCCCAGCAGATCCGCCAGCTCGAGGCGGAGCTCGGCGTCACCCTGCTCACCCGCACCACCCGACGCGTCGACCTGACGCCGGCCGGAGCGGCGTACCTCGACCACGCCCGCGCGATCCTCGCCGCGGTCGACGAGGCCGGTGAGGTGGCCCACCGGGTCGCGGCGGGGCGCACCGGACGGTTGACGATCGGGTGCGTGGGGTCGGCGACGTACTCCCTGCTGCCCGCCCTGGCGAAGGCGCTGCGCAGCGAGCTGCCCGACGTCGAGTTCGGCTTCCGCGGGGAGATGCTGTCGCCCGACCAGGCCGCGGCGCTGCACGACGGGTCCCTGGACCTGGCCCTGCTGCGGCGGCTGCCGGACACGTCCGGACTCACGATCGGCGTCGTCCGGCGCGAGCGGCTGCTGGTCGCGCTGCCGCAGGAGCACAGGTACGCCGACCGCAAGCGGCTGCGGGTCACCGAGCTGGCGGGGGAGGGCCTGGTCGTCCACGCCGGCAGCGGCCGCTCCGTGATGAACTCACTGGTCCACGAGCTCTTCGAGGCCGCGGACCTCGAGCTGGAGGTCGTCCACGAGGTGGCGGAGACCTCGACGCTGGTGACCTTCGTGGCCGCGGGGCTCGGGGTCGCGGTCGTGCCCGAGCCCACCTCCGCCCTCAACGTGCCCGGCGTGGTCTACGTGCCCCTCGTCGGCACCCCCGGCGTCGACCTCGTCGTCGCGACGCGCGAGGGCGACGCCAACCCGGTGCTGGCACGCGCGCTGGGGAAGCTCGCGGCCCTCGCCCGGTGACGGGGCCTAGGAGAAGCTGCTGCGGTCACTGAGCCGCAGCCAGCGCACCTGGTCCGGCACCTCCTCCAGCGCACGACGGATGTCGGCCGCGACCTCGAGCAGGACCGGCACCACCTCGCGCTCGACCTCGTCGCGGCTGTGCCGGGCCACGGAGGTCGAGTAGGCGAGGGCAGCCATCGCGCGCCCTCGGGAGTCCAGCACCGGGGCAGCGGCCGTGAGGAAACCGTCCTCCAGCTCGCTGTCCACGACCGCGTAGCCCTGGGAGCGGATCTCGTGCAACCGGTCGCGGAAGGCGATCGGGTCGGTGATCGTCCGCGGGGTGAGCCGCGGGAGCCCCGCGGCGACCACGGCGTCCACGACGTCGGCGTCGCTCCAGGCGACCAGGACCTGCCCCGACGACGTCGCGTGCGTGGCCAGGCGGGTCCCGACGTCGACGTTGAGGCCCAGCACGCGGCGCACGTTGACCCGGGCGACGTAGACCGTGTCGGTGCCGGAGAGCTGGGCGAGCGAGGCGGACTCGCCGGTCCGCTCGGTGACCCGCACGAGGTGCGGCTGGGCGATCTCGACCACGCCGTGGCTGGCGGCGTAGTGCTGGCCGATGGTGAGCACCTGTGGGGTGAGGGCCCATCGGCTGCCCCGGCCGGCGACGTACCCCAGCTTCTGCAGTGTCAGCAGGATCCGGCGCACGGCCGGACGGGAGAGCCCGGTGGCCGTCGCGAGGTCGGCGAGCGTGGGCTCGGGGAGCTCGGCGTCGAAGGCCAGCAGCACCGCGAAGCCCCGCTCGATGCTCTGGATGATGTCGCGCTCGGAGACCTCGTCCACCGTCCTCGCCCCCCTGCCGCTCGGATGTCTCAGTCGATATCGCATGCGTACGAATGCGGGTGGTCCCACCCGTTGACGCGAGCTGTGACGGCCGACACAGTCGAAGTACGCCAGTCGTACAGATCGTACGCACAGCGTACAGGAGGTAGTGATGGACCCGCGAGAGCTCCGCAACGCCTTCGGCGGATTCGCCACCGGTGTCACCGTCGTGACCTGCGAGAACGACGAGGGGCAGGCGCACGGCGCCACGGTGAACGCGTTCACCGCCGTCTCGCTCGACCCGCCGCTCGCGCAGGTCACGCTGGGGCGCACCTCCAAGGCGTGCCAGCTCCTCGAGGGCCAGCCGTTCGCCGTCAACGTGCTCGCCCACGACCAGCTCGACGTGGCCTGGCACTTCGCCGGCCGCCCTGCCGAGCAGGCACCGGCGTGGGTGGACGGACCGACCGCCCCGCTGCTCGCCGGCGCCGCCACGACCATCTCGTGCCGGCCGTGGCGGACCTACGACGGCGGTGACCACCTCATCGTCATCGGCGAGGTCGAGGCGGTCGAGGTCACCGACCGGCACCCGCTGCTCTTCCACGGCGGGAAGTTCCGCTACCTCAGCCCCCACCACGACGCCGCACCCGGCATCCACTGGGGCGGCTCCATCGACTGCCCCACCAGCGGCTGGTTCGACCCCACCAGCTTCCGACCCCTGGCTGACGCCGTGCACGCCTGAACCGCACCCCCTCACCCCACCCCCGACCACGTCCCCATCCACGCAAGGAGATCGACATGACACAGATCGAAGATCGTCCCGAGGTCCAGCCGGCGCCCGAAGGTGCCACCGCGACCCGGCCCATGGACGGCCAGGAGTACATCGACAGCCTCAAGGACGACCGCGAGATCTGGATCTACGGCGAGCGCGTCGAGGACGTCACCGAGCACCCGGCCTTCCGCAACCCGATCCGGATGACCGCACGCCTCTACGACTCGCTCCACGACGAGCAGCTGAAGAAGGACGTCTGGGTGCCGACCGACACCGGCAACGGCGGCTGGACGCACCCCTTCTTCAAGACGCCGACCAGCGCCGAGGACCTGCAGGCCGACAAGAAGGCGATCGAGACCTGGGCCCGCAAGACCTGGGGCTGGATGGGCCGCAGCCCCGACTACAAGGGCAGCTTCCTCGGCACGCTGGGCGGCTACCCCGAGTTCTACGCCCCCTACGAGGAGAACGCGAAGCGCTGGTACAAGGAGAGCCAGGAGAAGGTCCTCTACTGGAACCACGCGATCATCAACCCGCCGGTCGACCGCAACCTGCCGCCGGACGAGGTCGGCGACGTCTTCATGAAGGTCGAGAAGGAGACCGACGCCGGTGTGGTCGTCTCGGGCGCCAAGGTCGTCGCGACCGGCTCCGCGATCACCAACTACAACTTCATCGCGCACTACGGGCTCCCGATCAAGAAGAAGGAGTACGCGCTCGTCTGCACGGTGCCGATGGACGCCCCCGGCGTGAAGCTCATCTGCCGCCCGTCCTACGGCATGCAGGCCGACACCCTCGGCAGCCCGTTCGACTACCCCCTGTCGAGCCGGATGGACGAGAACGACACCATCTTCGTCTTCGACAAGGTGCTGGTGCCGTGGGAGAACATCTTCGTCTACGGCGACACCGACAAGATCAACGGCTTCGCCATGCAGACCGGCTTCTTCCACCGCTTCACCTACCACGGGTGCATCCGCCTGGCCACGAAGCTGGAGTTCATCGCCGGCCTGCTGCTCAAGGCGCTCGAGGCCACCGGCACCAAGGACTTCCGCGGGGTCCAGACCCGCGTCGGCGAGGTCATCGGCTACCGCAACACCTTCCGGGCGCTGGCCGACGCGATGGCGGCCAACCCCGACCAGGGCCCCGGCGGCATGGCGCTGCCCAAGCTCGACTACGGCATGGTCTACCGCCAGCTGATGATCGAGATGTACCCCCGTGTGAAGGAGATCATCCAGCAGGACGTCGCGTCCGGCCTGATCTACCTCAACTCCAACGCCGTGGACTTCAAGACCCCCGAGGTCCGGCCCTACCTCGACAAGTACGTCCGTGGCTCCAACGGCTACGACGCCGTCGACCGCACCAAGGTCATGAAGGCCCTCTGGGACGCCGTCGGCACCGAGTTCGGTGGCCGCCACGAGCTCTACGAGCGCAACTACTCGGGCAACCACGAGAACGTGAAGGCCGAGATCCTGTTCGCCGCGGAGGCGCAGGGCGAGACTGCCAGGATGACCGGTTTCGCCGACTCGTTCCTCGGTGAGTACGACCTCGACGGCTGGACCGTGCCCGACCTGATCAACCCCACCGACGTCAGCACGATCATCAACAGGAAGTGATGAAGAAGATGACTGCCACCCAGGAACCCCAGACCGCGTCTCCCACGGCCGCCGGCTCGGGCGCCAACGCCAGCGCCAGCTTCAAGGCGAGCGCCGCCACCCGCGACGTGGCCGACACGCCGCCCGAGCGGGTCGCCGCGATCGTCACCTCGATCCTCAAGGGCGTCCACGGCGCGATCGCCGAGCACGACGTCACCTACCCCGAGTTCCAGGCCGCCAAGGCGTGGCTGATGGAGGTCGGCGAGGGCGGCGAGTGGCCGCTCTTCATGGACGTGTTCGTCGAGCACGCCGTCGAGGAGCAGGTCGCGAAGTCGCAGACCGGCACCAAGGGCTCGATCCTCGGCCCCTACTTCCTCCCCGGCCAGACCAGGCTGTCCTCGACGTGTGAGCTCCCGAGGCGCGACGACGAGAAGGGCACGCCACTCGTCCTCGAGGGCCAGGTGCGTGACACCGACGGAACGCCGCTCGGCGGCTCCGAGGTCGACATCTGGCACGCCGACTCCGACGGCTACTACTCGGGCTTCGCCCCGCACGTGCCGGACGGCAACCTGCGCGGCGTGGTCGTGACGGACGAGGAGGGCCGGTTCGAGATCCACACCATCCAGCCGGCGCCGTACCAGATCCCGCACGACGGACCGACCGGCCAGCTGATCGAGGCCGCCGGCTGGCACCCGTGGCGCCCGGCGCACCTCCACATCCAGGTGCGCGCCGAGGGACACCGGCCGATCACCACGCAGCTCTACTTCGCCGGTGGGGAGTACCTCGACTCCGACGTCGCCGAGGCGACCAAGCCGGAGCTCGTGCTCGACCCGCAGGACGACGGCACCGGCACCCGCCGCAGCACGTACGACTTCGAGCTCGAGCCGCTGAGGGCCTGAGATGAGCCACCACCAACGGGTCTGGCACGACTGGCCGGCACTCGGCGAGATCGAGGCGTCGGTGACCACGGTCGGGGTCTTCGACGGCTTCCACCGCGGGCACGTCGCCCTGGTCGAGGCCGCGCTCGACGAAGGCCTCCGCCTCGGTGTCCCGACCGTGCTCGTCACCTTCGAGCCGCACCCGTTGGTGGTGCTCGCCCCCGAGCGGGCGCCCCTGCAGCTGCTCTCGCTCGAGGACCGCGTCGAGCAGGCGCTGGCCCTCGGCGTCGACGGCGTCGTCGTCCTGCCGTTCACCCGCGAGCTGGCCGCACAGCCCGCCGCGCACTTCGTCGAGCACGGCCTGGTCGGCCGGCTCGGCGTGCGCTCGCTGGTCGTGGGTGACAACTTCCGCTGCGGTCGCGGGGGAGAGGGCGACGTCGCCTTCCTGGCCGAGGCGGGCCGCCACCTCGGCTTCGAGGTCAGCGGGGTGGACCTGGTCCGCCACGGTGAGCGCACGTGCTCGTCCACGGAGGTACGCCGCGCGCTGGCGGCTGGCGACGTCGAGGCCGCCCTCGACGTGCTGGGCCGCAGCGACCCGCGCATCGAGGCGATGGCAGGCTGAGCACGTGCGCTTCACCCACGAGACGCTGCCGCAGCGGGTGCGGTTCGCGACCGGAGAGGCCGCCGCGGCCGTCACCGAGGAGGCCGAGCTGCTCGGCATCCGCCGCGCGATGGTGATCGCATCCCCGCGGGGCGCCGAGCTCGCCCGCGCTGTCACGTCCGGCATCGGCGTCGCGGTGCTGCACGACGGCGTACGTGAGCACGTGCCGATCGAGGTCGCCGACGCCGCCCGAGCCGTCGCGGCCGAGCACGACGTCGACGGCCTCGTCTGCGTCGGGGGTGGCTCCGCGACGGGCCTCGCCAAGGCCGTCGCCCTGACCAGCGGGCTGCCGGTGCTGGCCGTGCCCACGACGTACGCCGGCTCCGAGGCCACTGACGTCTGGGGCCTCACCCGCGAGGGCACCAAGACGACCGGGGTCGACGCCCGCGTCCTGCCCCGCTCGGTGGTCTACGACGCCGACCTGACCGTGGACCTGCCGGTCTCCCTCTCCGCCACCAGCGGGCTCAACGCGCTCGCCCACGCCGTCGACGCGCTGTGGGCGCCTCGGGCCGACCCGATCAACGCCGCCCTCGCCGGCGAGGGAGCCCGTGCCCTGGCCACCGCCCTGCCGGCCGTCGTCGACGCGCCCCGGGACGCGACCGCTCGGGAACAGGTGTTCTACGGCACCTACCTCGCCTCGGTCGCCTTCGCGTCCTCGGGCTCGGGGTTGCACCACAAGATCTGCCACGTCCTCGGCGGCCGCTACGACCTCCCGCACGCCGCGACCCACGCCGTGGTGCTGCCCCACGTGCTCGCGCTCAACGCCCCGCACGCGCCGGAGGCGGAGCGGCGACTGGCCGCGGCGCTCGGTGCGTCGAGCGCGGTCGCGGGCCTGGCGGACATCTACGAGCGCCTCTACGACCGGCTGGACGCACCGCGGAGCCTGAGGGAGCTGGGCCTGCGCGAGGACCAGCTCGCCGAGGCGGCGGCCGCGATCCTGCCTGCGGTGCCCCCGTCCAACCCGGCCACGGTGAGCCGCTCGGTCCTGGTGGACCTCCTGCGCGCGGCCTGGGAGGCCTGAGCGCCGACGGTCAGCCCGAACGACGGGTCAGGTGCCCGTCGGGGTCGAGGACCTCGAGCAGGGCGTCGCTGATGCGGCGCAGCTGCGCCACCTGCGTCGGTGTGAGCGGGTCCAGTGCGAGGCGCCGCACCGTGTCGACGTGGCCGGGAGCGGCGGCCACGATCGCGTCCCAGCCCGCGGAGGTGAGCCGGGCGTTGGTGGCACGCCCGTCCTCGGGGCAGGGGAACCGCTCGACGAGGCCGCGCTCCTCGAGGCGTCGTACGACGTGGGAGAGCCGCGGCAGCGTCGCGTTGGTGCGCTGCGCGAGCGACGTCATCCGCAGCGTGCGCTCGGGGGCCTCGGAGAGCATGGCGAGGACGAGGTACTCGAAGTGCGTGAGGCCGGAGTCGCGGCGCAGCTGCGCGTCGAGGGCTCCGGGCAGGAGCTCCGCCACGGCGACCAGGCCGAGGAAGGCCTTCTGCTCGTCGTCGTCGAGCCATCGTGTGTCCATGCGCACATCCTAGCAAAACACTTGAAGGAACAACTAAAGAGGTCTACGGTGTTACTTGAAGCAACAACCAAAACCTCTCACTCCAAGGAGCACCACATGTCCCACCTCTCGATCATCGGCACCGGCAACATGGGCCAGGCCATCGCGGCCGTCGCAGGCCGGGGCGGCCACACCGTCCAGCTGCTCGGCGAGAACGACCTCGACACCCCGGCCACCGGCGACATCGTCGTCCTCGCGGTGCCCTACCCGGCCGTCGGCTCCGTGCTCGAGCAGCGCGCCGACCAGCTCGAGGGCAAGATCGTCGTCGACATCACCAACCCGCTGAACTTCGAGACCTTCGACGAGCTCACCGTCCCCTCGGACAGCTCGGCCGCCGCCGAGATCGCCGCCCAGCTCCCCGGCTCGCGCGTGGTCAAGGCGTTCAACACGACCTTCGCGGGCACCCTCGCGGCGGGCGAGGTGGGCGACCTGACCACCACCGTCCTGATCGCCGGTGACGACGCGGACGCCAAGTCCACGCTGGCCGGCGTGGTGGCCTCGGGTGGCCTCAAGGCCATCGACGCCGGCGCCCTCAAGCGCGCCCGCGAGATGGAGGCCCTCGGCTTCCTGCAGATCAGCCTCGCCGCCAACGAGAAGGTCTCCTGGACCGGCGGCTTCGGCGTCGTCGCCTGACGCAGTCGCCTCAGCCCGACGCCGGGCGTCCCGTGAGCACCCGCACGGCCAGGTCCGTGGTGAAGTCGTTGTCGAGGAAGCCGACGACCTTCGTCACCCGGTCCAGGTCCAGCGGCAGCAGCCCGCGGGACCCCGGCACGTCGGGCGTCAGGCCGAGGTCGAGGTCGTGGCGGCCCGACATCATCTGCACGTTGAAGTCGTAGCGCTCGCGGGCACCCTCAGCGGACAGCCTGCGTACGACGGTCGCGCCGAGGCGGCGGCCGCCCGTCTCCGCCGCCCAGTCGTCCAGCGCCTCGGTGAGCGCCCGGCCCCCGTTGTGGTCGACGTCGGACCACGCGGCGTCCATCGAGCCCGCGACGTCGAGCAGGATCGCGGCGGTCTTCTCCCCGATCCCCTGGACGCCGGGGAGGTTGTCGCTCGTGTCGCCGCGCAGCGCCGCGAAGGCCAGGTAGTTGGCCGGGCGGACGCCGTACATGTTGAAGAGACGGGCCGGGTTGAGCATCGGGGAGCCGTGGATCCCGCCGTCGATGAGTCGCAGCACCTGGGTGTGGTGGCTGATGTGGGCGAAGGCGTCGCGGTCCGACGTGATGATGACGCAGTTCCAGCCGTTGGCGGTGGCCCACGTCGCGCCCGAGGCGTTGACGTCGTCGGCCTCGAGCCCGGGCGGCGTCAGGGTCGCCAGGCCCAGTGCGTCGAGCAGCGCGCCGGCACGGTCGAGCTGGTCGACCAGCTCGGGGTCCTTCTCCGCGCGACCGGCCTTGTAGTCGGGGTAGGCGTCGCGGCGCACCGACCCGGTGCGGTCGTCGAGGCCGAACACGATGGCGTCCGGGGCGAAGGAGTCGATCGACTCGAGGATCTGGCGCAGCATCCCGTGCAGCGCCCAGATCGGCCGGCCCGCCCGGTCGCGGAGCCCGGTGTGCGCCCGCGCGTGGTGGTTGCGGTGCAGCAGCGACGGGGCGTCGACGACGAGCAGCAGCCGGCGGGTGGGGGTGTCGTGGCTCATGGTGATCGGGCGCCAGCCTAGGGCCTCCTCGTAGGGTCGGTCGCAGCCGCACACGACCACCGAGGAGACGTCTTGATCTTCATCACCGCCAAGTTCGCCGTCCGTCCCGAGCACGCCGAGGCCTGGCCCGAGATCTCGCGAGCCTTCACCGAGGCCACCCGCGCCGAGGACGGCTGCCTGTGGTTCGACTGGTCGCGCAGCCTCGACGACCCCACCGAGTACGTCCTGGTCGAGGCGTTCCGTGACGGCGACGCCGGCGCGGCGCACGTCGGCTCGGCGCACTTCAAGGCCGCGCAGTCCGAGCTGCCGCCCTACCTCGCCTCGACCCCGAAGATCGTCAGCCAGTCGGTCGACCAGGACGACTGGTCCGAGCTGGGCGAGATGGCGGTCGACCGGCCCTGAGGCGAGAACGGCAGGGACCCTCGTCCCGGGTCCCGGGGGACCTACGCCCCTGACCCGGGCCGGGCCCCGGGGCGAGATTGGGAGCATGACGACGACACTTCCCATCCTGCTGGCCTATGACGGCTCCTCCGATGCCCGGCTCGCGCTGGACTGGGCAGCCGCCGAGGCGCACCGCACCCACGCGCCCGTCCACGTCCTCGCCGTCAACGAGGTCCTGCCGCCCACCTGGGGCGGTGTCGGCGGCATCTACGTCTACGCCGAGAGCTACACCCAGGACAGCTCGGGCCTCCTCGAGGAGGCGGCGAAGGCGCTGGCCGACGCGGGGATCACCGCCACGACCACCGAGCAGCGCAGCGGCCACGCGGTCGACGAGCTGCTCCGTGCGGCCGCGTCCGCGTCCGTCCTGGTGGTGGGGAGTCGTGGCCACGGTCGCGCCGGCGAGGCGTTCGTCGGCTCGGCGAGCCAGCACCTGGCGCGCCACGCGACCTGCCCGGTCGTCGTCGTCCGCGAGCCGCGCGACCCCGACGCCACGCGCATCGTGGTGGGCATCGACGGCTCCCGCACCAGCCTCGGCGCGCTCGAGTACGCCTGCAGGCGGGCCGAGACGACGGGGGAGACCGTCGTCGCCCTCCACGGCTGGAAGGTCAGGGCCCCGTCGACCGACGTGTGGAACGCGGAGGCGCGCAGCGTGGACTCCGACGAGCGCGAGCTGCTGCTGGCCGAGAGCATCGCGGGCGTCCGCGTCGACCACCCCGACGTACGCCTCGAGCAGGAGGTCGTGGCCGTGGCGCCCGACCAGTGCCTGGTGGACGCCTCGGCGAGCGCCTCGCTGCTGGTCGTCGGCTCGCGCGGGCTCGGCTTCTTCAGCGGAATGCTGCTCGGCTCGGTCAGCCAAGCCGTGCTCTCCCGCGCCACCTGCCCGGTGGCCGTGGTGCGCTGACCCCTCGCCCGGTCAGGGGCGCAGCAGGACCTTGCCGCGCCGTCCGGGCGCCTGGTTGGCACGGGCGGCGTCGGCGATGTCCTCGAGGGTGTAGACCTGCTCCACGGGCAGGGTCAGGGCGCCGGACGAGATGCCGGCGACCAGCTCGCCCATGAGCGCGCCGCGCTTCTCGCGCGACATGGCGCCGAAGACCTTGCTGCCCCAGAAGCCCTTGATCACGACCTGCTTGAAGATCACGTCGCCCGACCCGATCTCCAGGGTGGGGGAGGCCATCGCACCGAAGACCACGAGGACGCCGTCCTCGACCAGCAGCGAGACCACGTCGCCGGCGGCACTGCCGCCGACGGAGTCCACGCCCGCGACGATCGGCGCGTCGCCCACGACCTCGCGCACCCGGTCGCGCCACCCGTCGTCGTCGGTGGCCACGACCTGCTCGATGCCCTGCTCGCACAGCTCGTCGACGCCCTCGGCGCGGCGGACGAGGCCGAGCACGTGCACCCCGCGCGCCTCGGCGAGCTGGGAGAGGAGGCGGCCGACGGCGCCGTTGGCGGCGTTCTGCACGATCCAGTCGCCCTCGGAGACCTCGAGGAAGTCTAGCAGGGCGATGGCGCTGAACGGCATCGAGACCAGCTGGGCGGCGGCCTCGTCGCTCATCCCCTCGGGCACCGGGACCAGCCCGGCGGCCGGAGCGACGATGAGCTCCGCCCAGGCGCCGAAGCTGCCGCCGGTCGCGACGCGCTGGCCCACCTGGAGGGTGTCGACGCCCGCGCCGAGCGCCTCGACGACACCGACGGCCTCGGTGCCGGCACGGGCCGGCATCTCCGGCTTGAAGCCGTAGCTGCCGCGGGCGGTCCACAGGTCGTGGTTGTGGATGGGGGAGAGCAGGACGCGCACCAGGACCTGGCCGGGGCCGGGCTCCGGGTCGGGGACCTCCTGCACCGAGAGGACCTCGGCCGGGTCGCCGAACCGGGGCTGGACGAGTGCGCGCATGGGACTGCCTTCCGTCGATGTACGTGTGTTCCCCTCCTCCAACCCGCCGAGGTCGCGACCTATGCCGCAGACTGGCCACATGAGCGGGAGGTCACAACGCGTCGACGACCTGCTCGAGGCCGCGATCCTCGACCTGCTCGCTCGCCGTGCCGCCTCCGCGACGATCTGCCCGTCCGACGCCGCGCGCGAGGTGGGCGACGACGACTCGTGGCGCGAGCTGATGGATCCGGCGCGCGCCGCAGCCCAGCGGCTCGTGGCGCGCGGGGAGGTGGAGATCACCCAGGGTGGTCACGTGGTCGACCTCGCCACCGCCAAGGGGCCCATCCGCATCCGGCGGCGCTGACAGCCGACCGCCGCAGCGCCGGCACCGGAGCAGGAGAAAGGGACAGCGGCGCAACCCACGGGGGGAGGGCGCGCCGCTGTCCTTGCACCCTCAGCGCCGACCCGGCCACAGGTGTTACGGGTCCGCCGGAAAAGGGTGAACCGGTCTGGACCACCGTCGGTCCACACCCCACGGGGAATCGGGTCAGCCGAGCGTGAGGACCTCGTCGAGCGGACGTCGCGGAGTGCGCGCGAGCGGCGTCCGGTTCATCGCCTGCCAGCCGACGCGCGCCAGGACCAGGGGCTCGGCGAGACCACCGAGCACCTCCGCCCGGAAGGCCGCGCGGGTCTGGGCCACCTCGATGACCTGGGAGAGCGGGACGACCGACAGGCCGCCCTGGGTCGCGGCGAGCCACAGGGCGCTCAGGCCCTCGCCGGCCGTCAGCCAGCTCGTGGGGTCGTCGCGGGAGTCGAAGAGGACCACGAGGCCGTCGGACCCGTGCACGTCGTCGTCGAGGTGTCCCGGCGCGGTCTCGAACCGGTGGGCGTACGCGTCGGCGACGACCCCCGAGTCCTCCAGCGCGGCCACCGGGATGCCGTCGACGGCGCCCCGCCCGAGCCACGCCTCCTGCTCGAGGACGGCCGCGCGGTTCTCGCGCTGGATCACGCCCGCGCGGTGCACCAGGCGCTCGGCGAGGAAGCGTTCGGTCACGTCGGAGAGCGCCGTGGCCCGCGCGCCCCACTGGTTCGCCACGGCGGCCAGGTGGTCGAGGCGCTCGTCGGGCACCGGCCAGGAGGTGAAGCGCCGGCGATCGGTGCACCTCAGCTCCACCGCGGCGAGCACGTCGGCACCCTCTCGCGTGGGCGGGGCGGGCGACAGCTCGAGGCGGGCGAGCAGGTCCGGGTCGTCCGGGTCGGGGTGCCGGTCGACGCGCGTCGCCCAGCCCAGCGCGCCGGCGACCACCTGCGCGTGGTGCAGGGCCGCGCCGCAGCTGATGACGAGGTTGCGGCCCTCGGGGTCGGTGGCCGGCAGCCCCCGCGAGCGGTCCGCGTGGAGCTCCAGGGTGCGCGAGGTGGCGCGCCACCGCCACGGCTGGGTGTTGTGCACGCTCGGTGCCCGAAGTGCGCCGGCGACGATGAGCCGCAGGGCCGGGACGGGGACGACGCGGGTGGTGGTCACGACTGCTCCTCCGTGCTGGTCGACGTCAGGTCGAGCGTGCGTCCGGGCGGGTGGAGCGGCACAGGGCCGTTGGTCCCGACCCCCTCGGGCCCGGCTCACCGGTCTTCCACAGGGACGCGGCAGGAACTAACGTGGAGCACGGCATCACGGGGAGGACTGGTGGAGGGCGCGGAGGACGAGGTGACACGGGGGCCCGCGCACGTCCTCGGCGAGGTCGAATTCGACCGGCTGCTGCGCGAGGTGCTCTTCCGGGTGCACGGGGTCCGCGACGAGCCGGCCCGGCAACGGCACCTCCTCGAGGCGGTCGTCGGTGAGGCCTGGGACCTGTCCCTCGACGGGGTCCTGGCCCGGATCCTCTCGGCTGCCAGCTGCCTCGTCGGCGCGAGGTACGGCGCGCTGGGGGTGCTGGCCGACGGCCCCGAGCGTCGACTCCGCACGTTCGTCCACCTCGGCATGGGCGACGAGATCGCCACGCGCATCGGTGACCTCCCCTCGGGCAAGGGCCTCCTCGGCCTGCTCCTCGAGGACCCGCGTCCCCTGCGGCTGCCCGACGTCGCCGCGCACCCCTCGTCGTACGGCTTCCCCTTGCACCACCCGCCGATGACGTCGTTCCTCGGCGTGCCGATCCGCGTCCACGACCGGGTCCTCGGCAGCATGTTCCTGACCGACAAGGGCGACGGCCAGGACTTCACCGAGACCGACGAAGCCCTGGTGGTGGCACTGGCCGACGCTGCCGGGGTGGCCATCGAGAACGTCAACCGCCGCGAGGGCTCTGACCAACGCCAGGCGTGGCTCGCGGCGGCGGCCGAGATCGCGGCGCTGCTGGTGGACGACACCTCCGTCAAGCCGGCCCTCCAGGTCGTGGCGGACCGAGCCCGATCGGTGTCCGGAGCCGACGTGTCCTGGGTGGTGACCGGGTCCGACCCGCAGCACCTGCACCTCGAGGTGGTCTCGGGTGCCCCCCACGACCTGCAGGCGATGCGCGCGCTGCCGATGGAGCACTCCCTGGCGAGCATCGTGGTGAGCACGGGTGAGGCGATCTCCGTCGACGACCTGGCGAGCGACCCCCGCGCGGTCGACCCGTCGACCCTCGAGGGGTGGCCCCGGCTGGGACCCGTCGTGGTGCTGCCCCTGCGGTCCGGCAAGGGAGTGGAGGGGGCGCTGTCCCTCGCGTGGACGCCGGAGCACTCCGACGGCTACCTCCGGCTCGACCCCGCCCTCCCGGCCAGCTTCGCCGAGCACGCGGCGCTGGCCGTGCAGGTGGCCCGCAGCCGCGACGAGCGCCAGCGGCTGACCCTCTACGAGGACCGCGACCGCATCGGCCGCGACCTGCACGACCTCGTCATCCAGCGGCTCTTCGGCGTCGGACTGTCGCTGCAGAGCGCGTCGAACCTGGCGCCGGAGGGGGATCTCAACGCGCGCCTGGAGCAGGCCATCGACGAGATCGACGGCACGATCAAGGACATCCGGCGCACCATCTTCGCGCTGGGCTCCATGGACACCGCGTCCGACGTGCAGAGCCAGATCGAGGGCCTGGTCGACCGGGTGGGCGCCACCATGAAGCTCCGCCCCCAGCTCCTGATCGAGGGCCCGGTCCGCACCGCCGTCGCTCCCCAGCTCGCACCGGACCTCGTGGCTGTGCTGAGCGAGGCGCTGACCAACGTGAGCCGCCACGCCGACGCCTCGCGCGTCGAGGTCGAGGTCACGGTGGACGCAGACTCGGTCGAGGTGCGCGTCTCCGACGACGGCCGGGGGATGGACGCGGACGTGGTCGAGAGCGGGCTCGACAACATGCGCGCGCGGGCGAAGAAGCACGGCGGGGACCTCGTCGTGGAGTCGGAGAGCGGGGTCGGCACCACGCTCGTGTGGCGTGCTCACCTCGACTGACCCGGGACAAAGGTCCCCCATGGGGTCGGACCTACGACCGCACCCCGCGGCGCCTGCGAGGCCCAGACTGGGCACGTGAGCGTCGAACCGGTCGACCCGGCTGTCAGCGTCGAGGAGCCGCGGCGCATCCGCGTCTTCGTCCTCGACGACCACGAGATCGTCCGGCGGGGGATCACCGAGCTGCTCGAGCGGGGCGGGGACATCGTCGTCGTCGGGGAGTCGGGCTCGGCCCGGGAGGCGGCACGCGTCCTGCCCGACCTGCGTCCCGACGTCGCGATCCTCGACGGGCGCCTGCCCGACGGGTCCGGGATCGACGTGTGCCGCGACGTCCGATCGGTCGACCCCGGCATCAAGGCCCTGATCCTGACGTCGTACGACGACGACAACGCGCTGCTCGCCGCCGTCGTGGCCGGCGCCTCGGGCTACCTGCTCAAGCAGGTCCGCGGCAACGACCTCGTCGACAGCGTCCGACGCGTGGCGTCGGGCCAGTCGATGCTCGACCCGGCCATGACGGCCCTGGTGCTGGAGCGGATCCGCAGGTGTCCCGAGGAGCACGACGAGCTCCAGGCGCTCACCCCGCAGCAGAAACGCATCCTCGACCTCGTCGGCGAGGGCCTCACCAACCGTGAGATCGCCCGGCGCATGGTCCTGTCGGAGAAGACGGTCAAGAACTACGTGTCCTCGATGCTCGCGAAGCTCGGCTTCACCAGCCGCACCCAGGCGGCGGTCTTCGCCGCGCGACACTCCGGGGCCTAGCCCCGTTCCCCCGTCCGGGCGGGGAGCGTGACCCGGGTCCCGAAAAGTCCGGGACTTTGGTCAGTTGTCGAGCGCGTCGGGGTCGGGTGACATGGGACACGCATCACGGGGGACACCCGGGTGCCCCGTCGAAGGTGACGTGTCCAGCCGTACGCCGTGCCTGGAGTGTCGTGCACCGGGGGGTGACTGACGGGGCTCCCGGTCATCGACGTCATCGCGACCACAGGAGGGGGATCAGATGACCCAGTCGGCGAGGCTGACGAACCAGTCCTTGCGGGAGGCCGCCGACAGGCTGGTCGAGGAGCGGCCCGACCTGCCGCCCGGCTCCGTGCTCCGCTGCTTCTCCAAGTCGGTGCGCGCAGCCCTCCTGGCCCGGTGCCGGCCCCACGACGTGGTGGCCGAGGCCGAGCGCATCACCCGCGATGTGCTCGCGCAGCGCCTCCCGGGACCGCGCGTGCCGCGGCAGCGTCGCGCCGCCTGAGCGGCCAACTGGACCGGTCAGGGCCCGAAGTCCTGCGGGAAGTGCTGCACCGACGCGTCGGCCCCGGGGTAGACGAGCGCCTCGTGCCCGTTGTCGGACCAGCGGACCCAGTAGGGCGGGGTGCCGTCCGGGTTCCTGACGTCGAGGATCTCGCCGTCGCGCGCCGGGCCGTGCAGGCTGCGCACGAGCAGCCGGTCGCCCACCGAGGCGCGGAGGACCCCGTCGTTCCCGCGAGCGCTCTTCATCGGACCTCCTCGGAGTCGGCAGCCGTCCACTGACAAGCCTGTTTCGCCGGCAGCCCGCGCTGCCAGTGCCGTTGGTCCCCTCTCGGTCCAGACGGTCCGCGGCTGATCCCGCAGCAGGGTCGTACGCCCCGGGCAGCGGGGGAGGGACGACCCGGGTCAACGGGCCCGAACAGGCGTACCGTCGAGGTATGTGGGAGGTGGATCCACACGCGGCTCCCGGGAACGACCCGATCACGGTGTTCCTGCTGGACGACCACGAGGTCGTGCGTCGCGGGGTCCGCGCCCTCCTCGAGAGCGAGGGCGACATCAAGGTGATCGGCGAGAGCAGCAGCGCCAGCGAGGCGGCCGCCCGGATCCCGGCGCTGCGCCCGCAGGTCGCCCTGCTCGACAGCCGGCTCTCCGACGGGTCGGGCATCGAGGTGTGCCGCCAGGTCCGGTCGGTCGATCCCGGCATCGCGGCCCTGATCCTGACGTCGTACGACGACGACGACGCGCTGTTCGCCGCGATCATGGCGGGAGCGGCGGGCTACGTGCTCAAGCAGGTGCACGGCGCGGACCTGGTCACCGCGGTCCGGCGCGTGGCCGCCGGTCAGTCGATGCTCGACCCGGCCGTCACCGACCGGGTGCTGGCGCGCCTGCGCAGCGGCCCGCACAAGGACCCGCTCACCAAGCACCTGAGCCCCAAGGAGGAGCAGATCCTCGACCTCGTGGGTGAGGGCCTGACAAACCGTCAGATCGCCGAGCGCCTGAACCTGGCGGAGAAGACGGTCAAGAACTACGTCTCCACCCTGCTCGGCAAGCTCGGCGTGGAGAGCCGCACCCAGGCCGCGGTGCTGGCGGCGCGGCGACCGCGCCCGCCGAGCCCCGACGACGACCGGTGAGGCTCGCTGGTGGACCTCAGCGCGCGTCCAGCAGCGTCGGCTCCAGGTCGGCGCTCCACGCGCCCCTCCGGGCCAGGCCGTTCATCCTCGCGCGGCCGAGCAGCGCGGCCTGGGCCGCGGTCCGGTTCTCGGGACGCCCGGCCCAGGCGTCGAGGACCGGTGCCTGCAGGGCCCTGCCGAAGGAGAAGCTGAGCTGCCAGGGCTGCGGCGCGCACCGGTTGAGCGCATCGAGGCGTGCGGTCGCCTCCTGGGGCGACTGACCCCCGGACAGGAACACGATGCCGGGGACGGAGGCGGGGACGGTGTCGCGCAGCACGCCGACCGTGGCCAGGGCGATGTCCCCGTCACCCACCTGCTGTCCCGACTCCGAGCCGGGCAGCACCATGTTGGGCTTGAGGAGGGTGCCGGCCAGGTCCACCCGCTGCCGGGCGAGCTGGTCGTAGACCGCCCGCAGCACCTGGCGCGTGACCTCGGCGCACCGCTCCATCGAGTGGGTCCCGTCCATCAGCACCTCCGGCTCCACGATGGGCACCAGGCCGGCCTCCTGGGCGGCCGCCGCGTAGCGGGCGAGGGCGTGGGCGTTGGCGTCGACGCACCCGGCGGTCGGCCGGTCGGGACCGATGCGGATGACCGCGCGCCACTTGGCGAACGACGCCCCCAGCGCGACGTACTCAGCGAACCGCTCGGAGAGCCCGTCGAGGCCCTGGGTGACCACCTCGTCGGGGAACCGGGGGAGCGGCGTGGTGCCCCGGTCGACCTTGATGCCTGGAATGATCCCGGCCTCCCGCAGCGCCTGGGCGAAGGGGACGCCCGACGCGTGGTGCTGGCGGATCGTCTCGTCGAAGAGGATCACGCCGCTGACGTGCTCCGCGAGGCCGGGTGTCGCGAGGAGCAGCTCGCGGTAGTCGCGCCTGACGTCCTCGGTGGACTCCAGGCCCACCCGCGCCAGGCGCTTGGCCATGGTCGGGGTGCTCTCGTCGGCGGCCAGGACCCCCTTCCCGGCCTCGACCAGGGCGATGGCGGTGGCGTGCAACGACATGGGGTCCTCCTCTGCTGCCGGGTGGTGCCGGCTGGTCTACCTGCCGGCGTCGGTGCCCGTCGCGGCGAGCAGGCGGCTCTCGGCGTCCAGCACGATGCGCGTCGTGCGCAGCACGCTGTCGGGGTTGAGGCTCATCGACTCGATGCCGAGCTCGACGAGGAACTCCGCCATCTCGGGGTAGTCGGACGGCGCCTGTCCGCAGAATCCCGAGTGGATGCCGTTGCGGCGACACCCCTCGACCGCGAGGCGGATCATCTTCATGACGCCCGGGTCCCGCTCGTCGTAGTCGAAGGCCACGAGCTCGCTGTCGCGGTCGACGCCCAGGGTGAGCTGGGTCAGGTCGTTGGACCCGATCGAGAAGCCGTCGAAGCGCTGGGCGAACTCGTCGACCAGCACCACGTTGTTGGGGATCTCGCACATGGCGTAGACCTGCAGCCCGTCCTGCCCGCGCACGAGCCCGAGCTGGGCCATCCGCTCGAGCACGAGGTCGGCCTCGGCGAGGCGGCGTACGAAGGGCAGCATGAGCACGACGTTGGTGAGGCCCATGTCCTCGCGGACGCGGCGCATCGCCGCGCACTCGAGCGCGAAGCCCTCCTCGTAGGCCGGGTGGGCGTAGCGGGAGGCGCCGCGGAAGCCGATCATCGGGTTGTCCTCGTGCGGCTCGAACCACGACCCGCCGAGGAGCCCGGCGTACTCGTTGGTCTTGAAGTCCGACATCCGTACGACGACCGGGCGGGGGTGGAAGGCGGCGGCGATCATGCCGACGCCCTCGGCCAGCCGACCCACGAAGTGGGCCGCGCCGTCCTGCGCGGGACCGATCAGCGAGGTGATCGCGGCGCGCTCCTCCTCGTCGGACACCCGTTCGGGGTGCAGCAGGGCGAGCGGGTGGGCCTTGATGACCTCGCTGATGACGAACTCGATCCGCGCCAGCCCGACCCCGTCGTTGGGCAGCATCGAGGTCCGCAGGGCCAGCGCGGGGTTGCCGAGGTTGACCATGATCCCCGTCCGGGGGCGCGGCAGGTCGGAGAGGTCGAGACGGTCGACGTGCACGGTCGCGGCGCCCTCGTAGACGTGCCCGGTGTCGCCCTCGGCGCAGGACACGCTCACCTCGGCGCCGTCCACCAGCGCGGTGGTCGCGTCGCCCGTCCCCACCACGGCCGGCAGCCCCAGCTCGCGAGCCACGATGGCCGCGTGGCAGGTGCGCCCGCCGCGCTCGGTCACCACCGCGGCGGCCTGCCCGAGCACCGGCTCCCAGTCGGGGGTGGTGGTCTCGGCCACCAGCACCTCGCCCGGGCGGAACGACGCGAGCTCCGCGGTGCTGCGCACCACGCGGACGCGTCCCGTGGCCACGCGCTCGCCGACCGCGCGGCCGGTGGCCAGGACCAGCCCGTGCTCCTCGACGACGTAGCGCTCCAGGGTCGCCGCGCCGCGGGTCGAGGCCGTCTCCGGGCGCGCCTGGACGATGTAGGTCAGGCCGTCCACGCCGTCCTTGGCCCACTCGATGTCCATGGGGCGTCCGTAGTGGTCCTCGATGGCGATGGCGGCCCCGGCCAGCTCGAGCACCTCGCGGTCGTCGAGGCAGAAGCGCCGACGGTCCTCCTCGGGCGTGGCGACGTTGTGCGGGCCGGGCACGCCGGTCACCATGCGCACGGCCTTCTCGCCCAGCCGTCGCTGGAGGACGGCCCGGTGCCCCTTCCGGTAGGTGGGCTTGTGGACGTAGAACTCGTCGGGCTCGACGGCGCCCTGCACGACGTTCTCGCCCAGGCCCCACGAGGCGCTGATGAGGACGACGTCGGGGTGCGCCGTCTCGGTGTCGATCGTGAACATCACGCCGGAGCTGGCGAGGTCCGCGCGCACCATCTTCATCACGCCGACCGAGAGGCCGACGGACAGGTGGTCGTAGCCGTGCCGGTGCCGGTAGTGCACGCCACGGGCGGTGAAGAGGCTGGCGAAGCACTGGCTCACCGACGAGAGGAGGTCGTCCTCGTGGACGTCGAGGAAGCTGGCGTGCTGGCCCGCGAAGCTGGCCTCGGGGAGGTCCTCGGCGGTGGCGCTGCTGCGTACGGCGAGGGTGAGGTCCGGGCCGTACGTGCGGCGCAGCCGGTCGAGCGCCGGCGCGATCTCGTCGCGCAGGCGCGGCGGCACCCCCGCGTCCAGCACGACCTGGCGCGCACGCGCCGCCCGGGCCTCCAGGTCGTCCACGTCGTCCGGGTCCAGCCCCGCGAGGGCCGCCTCGAGAGCCGGCCACGCCCCGGCCTCCTCGAGCGCGTAGCGGTAGGCCGCGGCGGTCACGGCGAACCCGTGGGGGACGCGGACCCCGGCGGAGGTGAGGTGGCGGTGCAGCTCACCCAGCGAGGCGTTCTTGCCGCCCACGAGGGGGACGTCGGCCAGGGTGATCTCGGCGAGGTCGAGCACGAACGGCGAAGTGTCCATGCCGCGAGCATCTGCCCGTGGCTCCGACGCCGGACACGGCCGTCGGTCCCGACGCTCCGGGACCTGGGACCCGAGGTCAGGTGAGACCGAGGACGAGCAGGGCCGTCACGCAGAGGGTGATGAACCCGATGGTGGCGAGGTAGACGGCTCCGGCTGCGCGGGGCGCTGCGTGCCCGCCCATGACGTCGTCGTCGCGGGAGAGGAGGTACATGAGGACGAGGAGCGGCACCAGCAGCACCGCGTTGAGGACCTGGGTCAGCACCAGGAGCGGCACCAGCGGCACGCCGGGCAGGAGCACCCCGACGGCGGCCGCGCCGGCGACGAGCACGAAGGTCGAGTAGAAGAGGGGCGCGCGCCGGAACCCGTCGTCGAGCGCGCCCTCGTGCCCGGTGAACTCGCAGACCGAGTAGGCCGTCGACAGCGGCAGGACCGCGGCTGCCAGGAAGGCGGCCCCGATGAGGCCGACGCCGAAGAGGAGCCCGGCGAACCGCCCGGCCAGCGGCTCCAGGGCCCGGGCGGCGTCGGCCGCCGACGCGATGCCGACCCCTTCGGCGTGGAGGGTCTCGGCACAGGTGACGACCACGAAGAAGCCGATGACGCCGGTGAGGACCGACCCGGTCACCACGTCGGCCCGCTCGTAGGGGAGGTCCTCCGGCGTCAGCTTCTTGTCCACCGCGTAGGACTGGATGAAGCTCAGGCCCCACGGCGCCAGCGTGGTGCCCACCGTCGCCACCACCACCAGCAGCGCGTCCCGGTCCAGCGGCGCGGTGGGCAGCAGCAGCCCGCGGGTCGCCCGGCCCCAGTCCGGGCCGACGACGAGGCCGGCCGCGACGTACGCCAGGAAGACGGCCGCGAGCGCCATGAGGAGGTGCTCCACGCGGTGGAAGCGCCCGCGGAGGACGAGGACCGACACGAGGACCACCGCGATCGGCACCGAGACGTAGCGCGAGACCCCGAACAGCTCGAAGCCGGCGGCCACCCCGGCGAGCTCGGCGCACGCCGTGCCGAGGTTGGCCGCCACCAGCACGACGAGGGCGAGGCCGCCGGTCCGGACGCCGTAGCGGTCCCGGACCAGGCCGAGCAGCCCCTGGCCGGTCGCGACACCCATCCGCGCGGCGAGGTCGTGGAAGAGCACCAGGGCGATCGTCGACAGGAGCAGCACCCACAGCAGCTGGTAGCCGTAGTCGGCGCCCAGCACGGAGTACGTCGTGATGCCGGCCGGGTCGTCGTCGGACAACCCGGCGAGCAGGCCGGGGCCGACCACCGCGACGAGGGTGGCCAGGCGAGCACGTCGCGCGGTCCGGGGGCGGTCGTCGAGGGTCGCCACGGCTCACCCCTCCGGAGGTCGGTGCAGCCGCCAGCCCGCGGTGCGCCGGTAGCGCCGGTGGTCCGCGGGGGAGGTGGATCGCCCCAGGCTCGTGATCGTGCGAGCGTGCTCGTCGCTCGCGTGCGCCACGAGCCGCGCGCGCTCGTCGCTGCTCAGCGCGTGCACGAGGCGGCGCCCGGCGTGCGGGTGGCTGTGGTGGATGGCCGCGGCCGCGTGGGCCGGGTCGACCGCCCGGAGGACGTCCCTCGCCCGGGAAGCGCTCAGCCTGGTGAGCAGCTCGGCGAGCCCGTGCGGGTCGAGCCTGCGGAAGCCGGCCTGGTCCGTCGTCAGCTGGACCGCGTGGCCGCGGGTCGAGGTGAGGTGGAGGTGCCGCCACTCCACCGCGACCACCGACCGGCCGGCCAGTGGACCGAGGCCGAGGCGGCGGAGCAGCCCGGCGGTGCCCAGGTCGACGGCGACCACCTCGAGGTGCCCGTCCCCGTCGCCCTCGCGCGTGTGTTCCAGCAGCACGTCGGAGACCCGTGACAGGTGGTGCCCGAGCAGGTCGACGACCTGCGTGTCCATCACGTCACGGGCGAGCAGCACCTCGTCCGCCTCGAGGGGCGGGCGGCGGGTTTCGGTGCGAAGAGCGGCGACGTCGACGCCGACCCGCACCACCCACCCGTCCTGGCCGTCCGCCACCCGCTCCAGGTCCCGCGCAGGCACGAGGTAGCCGCTCGCCCGACCGGCCTCCACGAGCAGCCGCCGGACGGGCGCGCGGTCGGGGCCCAGCGCGACGGTCATGTCGACCACGCGGCCCAGTGCGCGGCCGTCGTACGCCGTGACGCGTCGACCGATCTCGTGCGAGAGCAGGGTGCCCGGGTGGTCCACGGCTCAGCCCGCCCCGGCCCGACGCCTGCGCCAGCGCCACGCCTCGTCCGCTCCCCAGACGACGACGGGCAGCGGGAGGAGCGCGAGCAGCGCCCAGCTCTCCGGGACGCTGGTGCCGAACGCGCCCTGGAGCACCGGCACGGTCACCACCGCCGCCGCGAACGCCACCTCGAAGGCGATGCCCCAGAGGAGCAGCGGGTTGGCCAGCACGCCGACCCGGGCCAAGGAGGACCGCTCGGTCCTTGCGGCCATCGCGGTCCCGACCTGACAGCTGACGATCGCGAGGAAGGTCATGGTCGTCGCCTGGCGCCAGACCTCGTGCAGCGGCACGGAGTCGACGGCGGCGCCCGGCGTCCATCCGCCCTCGACCAGCGTGAGCAGGAACAACGCGGTCACGAGGACTGCGGAGACCCCGCCGAGCAGCCCCCACGACCGGGCCAGCATCGGGCCGTCGATCACCCGCGCGCCCCGGCGGCGCGGCGGGCGGTCCATCAGGTCCGGCTCGGGCGGCTCCCGGCCGAGCGCGAGCGCCGGAAGCGTCTCGGTGCCGAGGTCGATCGCGAGGATCTGCATCACGGTCAGGGGAAGGGGGATCGCGCCGCCCGACAGCGCGTAGAGGAGGAACGGCACGACCTCGGGCGTCGCGTGCGCGAAGATGTAGACGATGAACTTGCGCACGTTGTCGTAGACCTGGCGACCGGCCTGCACCGCGCTGACGATGGTGGCGAAGTTGTCGTCGGTCAGCACCATCGTCGCGGCCTCGCGGGCCACGTCGGTCCCCGACCTGCCCATGGCGATGCCGATGTCGGCGCGGCGGAGGGCGGGCGCGTCGTTGACCCCGTCCCCGGTCATCGCCACCACGAGCCCCATGTCCTGCAGGGCGTGCGCGATCCGCATCTTCGCCTCGGGGGAGCTGCGGGCGAACACCACCTCCTCGCCGCCGGCCAGGATCGCGTCGAGCTGGTCCTCGGGCATCGCGTCGAGCTCGGCGCCGTTGACCACCCGCAGCCCACCGCGGCCGATGCCCACTCGTTCGGCGATCCTCCGGGCCGTCAGCGCGTGGTCGCCGGTGACCATCATCAGCCGGATGCCGGCGGACTGGCAGCGCGCCACGGCCGCCGCGACCTCGGGCCGGGGCGGGTCGAGCATGCCGACGATGCCGAGCAGGGTGAGGTCACGCTCCACCTCGTCGCGGACCAGCCCGGCCGCGTTGCCCGGGGCCAGGTGGCGCGCGGCGACGGCCAGCACGCGGAGCCCCTCGTCGGCCCAGTCCGCGACGAGCCGCTCGAGCCTCGACCGCTCGGCCACGTCGAGGGAGCACCGGGGGAGCACGTCCTCCGGCGCCCCCTTGGTGCTCACGACCAGCGGGGCGTCAGCGCCGTCCCCGACGCGGTCGACGGTGGTCATCCGGCGCAGGGCGGGGTCGAAGTGGAACTGCAGGACGCGGGTGTCATGACCATCCGGCAGCGGCGAGCCGAGACGGGTGGCCAGGTGCAGGAGGGCGAGCTCGGTGGGGTCGCCGGTCTCACCGTCCGGCCCGATGGCAGCGTTGTTGCACGCGACCGCGGCCGCGGCGAGCCGCAGCCAGGGCGACGAGGGCGACGGGGGTGGCACCGCGACGGGGACGTCGTCGTCGTCGAGGGCGAGGACGACGCCGTCCGCCCAGACACGTACGGCCCGCATCCGGTTGAGCGTCAGGGTGCCGGTCTTGTCGGTGCAGATCACCTCGGTCGAGCCGAGCGTCTCCACTGCCGAGATCCGCTTGACCAGCGCCCCCTGCCGGGCGAGCAGCCGCACGCCGACGGCGAGCGCGAGGGTGATCGTGGGCAGCAGTCCCTCGGGCACGTTGGCCACGAGGAGGCCGATCGCGAAGCTCATCGTGTCGGTGAGGGACAGCCCCGCGGCGAGGGTGCCCAGCGGGATGAACGCCAGTCCGGTGCCCACCGCGACGAAGGCGATCAGCCGGGCGACCCGCGTGACCTGGCGCTCCAGCGGGCTCGGCTCGGGCTCGACCCGCTGCGAGAGCGAGGCGATGCGACCCAGCTCGGTGCGCATCCCGGTCGCGTGCACCACGGCCGTGCACTCGCCGCCGGTGCACACCGTCCCGCTGAAGAGGAGGTCGCTGGCCTGGAGCAGCGGCTCGGTAGTGGGTCCCGCGAGCATCGACCGCAGCACGGGGAGCGACTCGCCGGTCAGCGCGGACAGGTCCATCTCGACGACCCCGCCGAGGAGGCGGGCGTCCGCACAGACGCGGTCGCCCTCCGCGACGAGCAGCACGTCACCCGGCACGACCTCGGTGGCGTCGACCTGCTGCGGGCGGCCGTCGCGCAGCACCCGCGCCTGCTGCGGGAGGTAGGCCGACAACGCCTCCACCGCCCGCTCGGCGTGCCGCTCCTGCACGAAGGCGAAGAGGGCGTTGACCCAGATCACGACCACGATCGCGATCATCAGCGGCGTGGTGCCGGACACCTGCGCCAGGGCCGCCGCGAGCCACAGCAGGAGGGCCAGCGGGTGCACGAGCTGCCGCCCGAGTTCCCACACCCAGCTGCGCCCACGGCGTACGACGAGCAGGTTGGGGCCCTCGCTGACCAGCCGTCGCGCGGCCTCGCGGCCGGTGAGCCCGTCGCGACGGCTGCGGAGGTCGCGCAGGAGCCGGTCGAGCGCCTCCTCCGGGTCGATGCGCGCAGGGACCTCGACGAGGTGCTCCTGAGGCAGCTGGTCCATCTCTCCATGTGAGCCCCTGGCGGGGCCCACCAGCAGGGACCATCGTCCCGAGCACGCGGGCCCTTGGCCCGTGCCACACGTCCTCCGGGGCCACAAGACTGGTGACATGCTCAGGAGGCTGGACCCCGATCTCGTGCGAGGCACCGTCGTCATCGCCGTCGACGGGTCGGAGCACGCCGAGCGGGCGCTGCGCTGGGCCGCCGACCAGGCCGCGCTGGAGCACCGCCGGCTCGTGGTCGTGGCCGTGGGCGAGATCGCCGCCGGATCGCTCGACCCGGCCGAGGCGTCGGCGCGCTCGTGGCACCCCGAGCTGACCGTCCGGAGCGCGCTGGCGGCGGGCGACCCCCGCGAGGTGCTGATCGACGTCTCGAGGCACGCCCACCTGCTCGTGCTCGGGTCACGGGGCCGCGGGGCGTTGAAGTCGATGCTGCTCGGCTCGGTGAGCGCCGCCGTGAGTGCCGAGGCCGCCTGCCCGGTCGTCGTGTGCCGACCCCCGGCCGAGGGCCCGACGCGGACCGGCCTGGTCGTGGGCGCCGACGGCACGCCCGAGTCGCTGCCGGTGATCGAGTTCGCCTACCGCCAGGCCTACCTGCGCGGGCTGCCGCTCACGGTGCTCCACTCGTTCTTCGACGCCGCCGCCGCCGTGGCCCAGTACAGGGTGGCCCGCGGCCTTCCGGCGGACGGCGCCGAGCTCGACGAGCTGCGCGCCGGTCTCGCCGAGTCGGTGTCCGGGCTCGCCGAGGAATACCCCGGCGTCGACGTCACCCTCACCCTGGAGCACGGCTTCGCCGACCAGGCCCTCAGCCCGCGGCACGACGGGTGGGACATGGTCGTCGTGGGACGCCACCCCCTGACGTCGCTGTCCCGGGTGCTCACCGGCTCGCTCGCCACGGCCGTCGTCGAGCGGTCGCACGCCACAGTGGCGGTCGTCCCCGAGATGGAGGCCCGCCGCCCGGAGGCCGCGCCCCGTCACTCCGCCCGGGTCCCCGGCTAGCCGCCCGCTCCGACAGGGAGGGACACCGTGGAGGTCTACCGCTTCGTGTGGATCGTCTCGACGGCGACCGTGATGGGCTCCGCGATCGTGTACGACGTCGCGACAGGCGGGCTGCTGCGCCTGGCCGTGTTCGGGCCGGGACTGGCCGTCTTCGGGGCCCTCCTCACCTACGCGTTCGTCGAGGACCGCACGGACCGCGGCACGTGGACCCGACGGGCCTTCGTGTGGTCGGGTCTCGCCGCGGTGGCGGCGGACGCCCTCGTGGCGTTGTGGGGCGGGATCGGGCTGCTCGTGGGCGTGGCCATGGCCTGCACGTCGCCGGTCGTCCTCGGCCTGGCGCGCCTGCTGCTCCTGCGGTCCTCCCGACGCACGAGCGGACCCCCGGAGAGCCTGAGCACGCGTGAGCTGCTGCGCCGCTGGGAGTGGACGACCGCCGAGGTGCGGCGCGCGAGCACCCCTGTGCCGAGGAGGCTGGTGCTCGTGGAGGAGCGACGGCGGTTGCTCGACGAGCTGCAGGACCGCGATCCCGCGCACTTCGACAGCTGGCTGGTCTCGGCGGTGCCCGGGCGCCCGCCCCGGCACGGCCGGTCCCGGGCCCCAGGTCCCGGACCGGGGGGTCCGTCCGGCCCTGCCCGCCGGGAGAGGCGTGCCCGACGCTGGGGATGACCAGGCGCGCCCCGGCGCGGCACGAGAGAGCCCGGAAGGCCGAGATGATGTCGAAGACCGAACCGTGCGCCGCTCCGGCGAGGGGCGTGGTCGTGGGCGTGGACGGCTCGGCCGCCAGCCTCGACGCCCTGCGCTGGGCCAGGCGCGAGGCGCGCCGACTCGGGACGGCGGTCGACGTCGTACGTGTCGAGCACGGCCACGTGGTCGAGTCCCTGGTGGCGGCCGGTGACGAGGGCTCGGTCCTCGTCGTGGGGAGCGACCGGCGGCAGCTGCCCCTGCGGCTGATGACCGGCAACGTCTCGACCGGCGTGGCAGCACGCTGCTCGGTGCCCGTGGTGTCGGTGCCCGAGACCTGGCGGCCGGGCCGGGCCGAGGGGGTCGTCCTGGCCGGGGTCAAGCACCCGCACCACTCCCAGGGGCTGATGGCCGAGGCGTTCTCGGTCGCCCTGCAGCGTGGCAGTCACCTCGTGGTGCTGCATGCGTCGCGCTTCTCCTACCGCTACGACGTCGATCTTGCCTCCGGCCGGGCCGCACTGCGGGAGTGGGAGGAGCGAGCGCGACACGAGCTCGAGGACCTCCTCGCGCCCTGGCAGCAGCGGGTGCCGGAGATAGACGTCGAGATGCGCGTCGTGCACGACCAGGCCGCCCACGCGCTGGTGACGGCGTCGGCGGAGGCCGACGAGCTGCTGGTCGTGCGTCGCTCCCTCGACGTCCCGACAGCAGCCCACCTCGGCCTGACCGCCCGCACCGTCCTGCTGCACGCGCCCTGCCCCGTGCGCGTGGTGCCGGACGCCCACGTGCCGGTCTCGCCCGTACGCCGCCTCGAGCTGGCGGGCGCCGCCTCCTGACGCTCGACAACCAGACGGCCGCGGGCCGCGTCCCACGCACGTGCACCTTCGACGACTCCTCACGTGCGGCCTGCTCGCGCTGCTCGCGCCCGCGTCCCTGCTCGGCTGGTCCGAGCCCGGTTCGGCCGCCGGTTCGGCCACCACCTCGGCCAGCTCCCTCGACGAGCCGCCCGCGAGCGTCGCGGTGCGCCGCGCCGCCGGGCAGCGGGTCAGGCTGGAGGCGCTGCCCCGGATCGTGCAGCACGGCGCGCGGGTCGCCGATCCCGACGACGCGAGGGCGGCGATCACGGCCACCCTGCGCCCGGTGCGGGCGGGGCGTCGGGTCCAGCTCCAGGTCCAGCGCGACGCGGGATGGGTCGGCGTCGTCACGACCCGGCAGGACGGGCGCGGCCGTGCGCAGTTCGCCTGGTCCGCGGCGGAGGACGGCCAGCCCCTGACGTACCGGGTGCGGGTCATGAGGTCCCGTGGTCTTCCTGCGCTCACGAGCGGCACGGTGAGCGCGGCGCGCTGGCTCGAGCCGACGTGGACCGACGAGTTCTCCGGGGCCCACCTGCGCGAGGCGTGGAGCCACCGCGGGCGCGACTACGTCCACGGGAGTCGTCGCTCGTGCTCCAAGGGCGACCCCAGCGCCGTCAGCGTCGACGGCGGCGCGGTGCGGCTCAGCGTCGTCAAGGACCCCGCAGCCACCTCGACGTGCCGCATCCGCGGACGCGACGCGGTGCCGGGCCGCTACGCCTACCGACTCAACGGGCACATCGGCACCCAGCACGCGTTCTCCTTCCGCTACGGCGTCGCGGCGGCACGCGTGAAGTTCCACCCGAAGCGCGGCCAGCACGGGGCCTTCTGGATGCAGCCGACCGGCGGCATGTATCCCGGTGCCCTCGGCAGCGAGATCGACGTCGTCGAGTACTTCGGCGACCGCCACCCGCAGGGCGGGCTGGCCACCTTCACGCACCGCTACGACGGGCGGCGCCGGGTCACGTCAGGGGGATGGGTCCCGAACTCGTCGTCGTACCTCGCGAGCAGGCGTGACGGCTGGTCGAAGAACTACCACGTCTTCTCGGTGCAGTGGACGCCGCGCACGCTCGTCTTCCGCATCGACGGCAAGGAGACCGCGCGGATGACCGGCGGCGTCTCCGCGGAGCGGCAGTTCCTCATCCTGAGCCTGATCGCCGCGGACTACGAGATCCCGAAGATCAAGGGGCGGCACCTGCCCCAGCACATGTACGTCGACTGGGTGCGGGTGTGGGAGACCGGCGGCTGACGTCCGTGATCGGGCGTGCTCGACGTCCCTACTCTGGTGGCAGGTCCGTCGACCTGTCGGTCCGGAGGGAGCACCCCATGAAGCGCCTGGTCCTCGGCACCCGCAAGCTCCCCGTCACGTCGGCGTGGCTGGTGCCGGTCATGATCTCGTCGGTCCTCGTCGTCGTGGTGTCCGCCGCCGCGGCGGCCGCGATCGAGACCCGGACCGTGGACAGCTTCCCGCGGGGCCTGTGGTGGGCCACCAGCCTGATCACCACGGTCGGCTTCATCGGCGAGCCTCCCGAGACCACGGCCGGCGCCCTCCTCTCCGCGCTGCTGATGGTCCTCGGGTTCCTCCTGCTGGCGATGGTGAGCGCCTCCCTCGCGGCGCTCTTCGTCCGTGAGGAGGAGCTGCCGCTCCACGAGGAGGAGTCGTCCAAGGAGCAGGAGATGCTCGACGCGCTGCATCGCCTCGAGCTGCGGCTCGAGGCGATGGAGACGCAGCTCCAGGGGCGCGGCGGCCACCCGTCCTAGTGGGCCGTGCCGGCCCGCAGCGCCGCGACGTACCCCTGGCCGATCCGCCTCCAGAGACGGATCACGCGGTCGAGCTCCTTCGGCCGCAGGTCGGGCTCGTCCACCTTCTCGAGGGCGGGGACCTCGGAGGCGTGGGTGTCCTCGATCCATGCCCAGAACGGGTCCCAGGCCAGCTCGAAGTAGTCGTTCGCGCCCGCAGACGTCTCGAAGTCGACGACTTCGCCGGCTCGGACGGTGACGGTGAAGAGGTTGCCGGGGAACGGGCCGCGTCCGAGTGCGTCCAGACCGAGGATGTTGAACGTGTAGAGGCACCCGACCTGCGTCCCGTCGGGGGTCAGGGCCTCGGTCTGGAAGCACCCGTCGAGCTGGGTGTCGGCGTCGAGTGCCTCGTCGAGCCGGTTGTGCCGCAGCCAGCCGTTCCTCCCCGAGCGGCTGCCGAGGCTCAGGGTCGCGTCATCCCCACGAAGGACCGCGGCGAGCCTGCGGTCGAAGGCGGCGTACGCCGACACGAAGTCGTGGGCGAGCTGCTCGTCCGCGTTCAGTGGTGCGGTCGAGGTCGTCGGCGGGGTCGGGCTGGTCGCAGAGTCGGGTTCGTGCCCAGCGGGCCAGAGGACTGCTCCGGACACGACCAGGGCAGCTGCGACGAGACCACCCACCGCCCATCGGCGGTGGCGACGGTGACTCGCCTCGTTCCCGAGGTCCAGCGTCTCGCGCAGCTCGGACTCGGTGTCGGTGCGGCTCATTGCTTCCTCCGCATGGTCAGTGAGCGCCGCAGTGATGAGGTGCTCGAGAGGGGTCGGTGTCATGGCTCGAGGTCCTGACGTCGGGAGAGCGCGACCAGGCCGCGGCTCGCGTGGGTCTTCACCGAGCCGCGGGAGATCCCGAGGGTCTCGGCGATCTCGGCCTCGGACTGGTCGAGGTAGTAGCGGAGCACGACGACCTCGCGCTGCCGACGAGGCAACGCGCAGATCGCCTGCCACATCCGGTCGGAGTCCTGGTGGACGACTGCGCTCTGCTCGGCCGAGGGGAAGGCGTCCGCCGGCTCCTCCAAGCGCTGCGTGACGGCGGACAGGGTGCGACCGCGACGGAGACGTTGGCGCCCACCGTTGACCACGCACTGGTTCAGGTAGGCGACAGCCGCAGATGGGTCCCGGAGCAGTCGCCAGCGGCGGTAGAGCGTGAGGAAGGCGTCCTGCACGACTTCCTCGGCGGTCTCGCGGTCATCGACGAAGACCGAGGCGAGTCCGACGAGGCGGCGGTGGTGGGCCATGAACAGCTGGGAGACGGCCGCGGCTCGGCCGGCTTGCGTCCACACGCGGAGCTCGGCCACGGGGCCCACCTCTTCCCGCCCGACGACTTCCAGACGGCCAAGAACGTCCATACCGGATGAGATGCTCCAGCGTCCCGCTCGTTGACACGACCGGCAAGATCGCCGCGCCACCGCGCGGTGGTCCAGCCCACCCGTGCGCGCTGGCCCGTGGTCGGTGCTCGTCAGAGCGACGAACGCCACGGAGTCATGTCGAGGCCGGGATACCGCTCAGCGACCCCCGTCAGGGTCTCGGGGGTCCAGTACGCGTGTCCCGGCGGAGGAAAGCCGAAGAGCTCCAGCTGCCGGGGACCTGCCTGCTCCACGAACTCGTACCAGTGCGCGTGGTGGCTGCGATCGGCCCAGGCGTGGCGGTGGGCCCACTCGGCAGCCACCGGTCGGTAGTTGAGGTGCATCGTGAAGCGTGCGCCGCGGGGTCGGGTGATCGCGGAGCCGCGGTGCACTGTCTGCGGCTGGAAGGCGACGACGGTGCCGGCCGGCCCGGTTGCCGGGACCTCGCTGTCGTACAGGTCGGAACGGCCGCGGGAGACGAATCCCTCGTCGTCGTCGCTCGGGTCGTTCCGCGGGAAGAAGTTGGGCTTCGCCGGCAGCGCGTCCGTGACGCTCGACCGCGGGACCATCCGCGGCGCACCCAGCTCGGTGCTCACGTCGCACAGGAAGACGAAGAGCTCGACCTGACGGAAGGCCGGATCCCTGGATGGCACCAGGATCGTGTGGTTGAGGTAGTCGCGGTGCAGGTCCTGGTCGTAGTCCGCTGCGCCCTCGTACTTCGCCCACGCCTCCGCGGAGTAGAGCCGGATGTCCGAGGTGCCGAGCAGCGTCGAGGCCAACGAGACGAGTGGCTCGCAGACCGGCACGCGGTTGAGGGCGAGGTTCCCGAACGGGAAGCTGTCGATGCCGTTGAACTCGTCACCCAGGAACCGTGCGTTCCGTCCCGGGTCCACGCCGTCGTGGAAGTCGTCCGCTGAGGGGAACAGCAACCCGAGGTCACCCACGGCTGGCGCGAGCACCTCGGCGGGCAGGTACGCAGGCAGGATCACGAAGCCGTCGTCGTTCCACGCTCTCGCTGCTGCGCCCAGGTCCATGCCCCAGTCCTATCCGGAGATCGTGGGACGGTGCACCTCGGTTTCACCCGACGCAGTGTTCGAAAATAGTTCTCCACAGATACGTTCGGGCTGGTCAGGATGTCGGTGGCCTCGTCTAGCGTTGTTCGCATGACCACCGACCTCCTGGACCTCGACCCAGCCGGGCTCCTGGCCGCCTCGACCGAGGCCGAGCGAGCCGCCCGGCTCGCGGAGGTCCACAAGCTCGAGGTCCTCTCGGCCTGGGCGAGCCTGCACTCCACCGACCCGACCCAGGGCCCCGACGGCCGGCGGGCGCGGCAGGTCGGCAACGTGCTGCGCCAGGTCGGCGGCGAGGGCACCCCCGGGGTGCAGGACTTCAGCCTCGGCGAGATCGCCCTGGCCCGCGGCGCGGGCGTCACCGCCACCCAGCACGCGCTGGCCGACGTGCTCGACCTCGAGCACCGCCTGCCCCTGATCTGGGCCGTGTGCCGGCGTGGCGAGGCCGAGGTGTGGGTGGCCCGCCGGATCGCGAAGCTCTCCCGCCACCTCCCCCTCGACAGGGTCGGTCTCGTCGACAGCGCCCTGTCGCGGATGATCGCCACCGAGGGCATCGGCCGGATCCTCGACGTCGCGGCCGCCAAGATCATCGAGGCCGACCCCGAGCGGCACGACCAGGCGTGCGAAGCCGAGCGGCGCCGCCGCTACACGCGGATGAGCCGCACCTACGAGTACGGCCTGCGCACCCTGTTCGCCCGCATCGAGGCCGGAGATGCCGTGGCCGTGGATGCCACCGTGACCCGGGTCGCGGAGATCATCGAGCCGCTCCACCCAGAGGCCCACCCCGACACGCTGCGCGCCATCGCCTTCGGGTGGCTGGCCCGCCCCGCCGAGCTCTTCACCCTGCTCCTCGAACACACCACCTCTGAGCACGAGCACGAGCACGAGCCCGAGCTGGACCTGGACCTGGACCTGGGGCTCGACGAGCCGGAGGAGCCAGACGAGCCGGAGAAGGCGGAACCGGTGATGGCGCGAGCCTTCGCGTTCCCCGCCGACCTCCTCGACGCGCTCCGCGTCCTCGATCTCACACCCCTGGCCCCCAGAGCCGTGCTGCACGTCCACCTCCACGAAGCCGCGCTGCATGGGGAAAGCGGCGTCGCGCGCGTGGAGGGCCTCGGCGCGGTCACCCTGACCCGGCTCGCCGAGCTGCTGGCCCGCACCAGGCTGAAGGTCCAGCCCGTCAAGGACCTCTCCGACCGGGTCCGGCTCACCGCCTACGAGCACCCCGAGTCGCTGCGCGACCAGGTCCACCTCGTCACCGGCGGCGACTACTGGCCCTGGGCCGGCTCCACCAGCCGCCACGTCGACCTCGACCACCCCACGCC